>Ga0137308_101355_pt1 | contig 24850 bp, 22 predicted proteins | sample Inofrocosms_June_FD_97181 | JGI IMG/M metagenome (GOLD analysis project Ga0137308, IMG submission 97181) | Mouse cecal microbial communities from Vienna, Austria - N-Acetylneuraminic and N-Acetylglucosamine D2O microcosms_June | ecosystem: Host-associated > Mammals > Digestive system > Large... | reverse complement strand
TGTGCCGGAGGCAAAGTTTGAGACCGTGGTGGTGCAGCCCTCGGAGATACAGAAGGAGATGGTGGCCGACCTGTCCGAACGGGCCGCCGCCGTCCACGGGGGCAGCGTGGACCCCTCGGTCGATAATATGCTCAAGATCACCTCGGACGGGCGCAAGATCGGCCTCGACCAGCGGCTGATGAACCCGCTCCTGCCCGATGACCAGGGCAGCAAGCTGAACGCCTGTGTCCAGAATGTCCTCCGCATCTGGGAGGAGGGCCAGGCGGACCGGCTGACCCAGTTGCTGTTCTGCGACCTCTCCACGCCCAAGGGCGACGGCACGTTCAATGTCTACGAGGACATCCGGGACAAGCTGGTGGCGGCCGGCGTCCCTCGTGAGGAGATCGCCTTTATCCATGACGCCGACACCGAGGCGAAGAAGAAGGAGCTGTTCGGCAAGGTGCGGACCGGGGAGGTGCGCGTCCTGCTCGGCTCCACCCAGAAGATGGGCGCCGGGACCAATGTTCAGGACCGTCTTGTGGCGGTCCACCACCTGGATGTGGGCTGGCGTCCCGCTGACATGACCCAGCGCAACGGGCGCATTATCCGGCAGGGCAACCGCAACAAACAGGTGCAGATTTTCCAGTATGTGACCGAGGGGACCTTTGACGCCTACCTCTATCAGACGCTGGAAAACAAACAGAAATTCATCTCGCAGATCATGACGAGCAAATCGCCCGTCCGAAGCTGTGACGATGTGGACGAGCAGGCGCTCTCCTACGCGGAGATCAAGGCCCTGTGCGCCGGCAATCCGCTGATCCGGGAGAAGATGGACCTGGATGTGGATGTGGCGAAGCTGAAAGTCCTCCGGGCCGACTACCAGAGTAAGCACTTCCGGCTGGAGGACCAGCTTTTGAAATACTTCCCCGCCGAGATTGAGGCACAGCAGAGCCGCAACTCCCTGACCGATTGAACAGGAATCTGGCCTGTGCGCTTATCCAGCGCATCACCATCTACGCAGAGAACAAAATTGATGTGATATTTAAATATCAGGATGAGCGGGAGCATCTGCTTACTGCAATCAACGAGGAGGAGGTATCTGCATGACGTTAGCAAAATACATCCGTCTCTCCCTTGCCGATGTAGATGTCAAATGCGGTGACAAGGTTGAGAGCAACAGCATAATCAACCAGCGCAATCTGCTGGATGAGTATATTCGTAGCCACCCGGAGTTTTCCGGCTGTGAGGTCCTGGAGTTTCTGGATGACGGCCGCAGCGGGACCAATATGAACCGGCCCGGTATGTGTACCCTGCTGGAAGCTGCCAAGCAGCGAAGAATCGACTGTGTAATTGTGAAGGACCTGTCCCGCTTTGCCCGGGATTATCTGACCTCCGGATATTACCTGGAGCAGGTATTTCCCGCTCTGGGGATTCGCTTCATCTCCATCAATGACGGCTACGACAGCAACGATTTCCCCTATGGGTCGGCTGGGAATATCACAAATGGGCTGCTCAGCCTGATTAACGAGATGTACAGCCGGGACTTATCCCAGAAGGCCAAGGCGGCCAGGCGACTTTATGCGCAGAAGGGGCAGTGTATCTCCGCCTATCCGATTTACGGCTACCTCAAATCCCCGGAGGACAAGCGAACCTGGATTCCAGACCCGGAAGCGGCCCCGGTGGTGCAGCGAATGTTTAAGCTGTGTTCGGAAGGGGCCAGCCCAACTGAGATAGCAAAGCTACTGAACGGGGAAGGTGTTCCCACACCGGCCCAGCATAAGCGGGCGACAGGCTCCAAACGTCAGTTGTGGAACTCGGAACGCACAGATAATTTCTGGCGTGCAACTACGATTGGAGTAATCCTGCGGGACGAACGCTATACTGGCAAACTGGTAGCTTTGAAAACTACATTGAGTGAGCTGGGAAACATCCACTCGGCTGAACCGATTGAGAAAGACAGCTGGATTGTGATACCCGGAGCTTTCGAGGCAATTATCTCTCAGGAGCTTTTTGATATGGTGCAGGCCAGAAAGAGCAGAGCTTCCCGAAGGCTTGGGCCGATGAAGCGACACCTGTTCTCCAGGAAATTAAAATGCGGCTTCTGCGGTGCGGCTCTGCAACGGCACAAAATTATTCAGGGCGTCTACTACACCTGCGATGGTCTGGCCTGGAATGGGACGAACGACTGTAAGAGCATCCGCCTGTTTGAGACAGACCTGGTTCAAGCAGTCCTGTCCTCTATCCGCTTTCAGGCACAGCTTGCAGCAAGGGCGGAGGAACGGCTGGACCGGCAGGTAAAAGATGTTCAGGCGGCGCAAAGCCGTACAATGTCCGCTCAACAGCGCATCCAGAGACGAATCTCTCAGTTGGAGGTACAGAAAGCTGAAACTTACCTTGACTTCGATCTGGGAGAGATTTCACAGGCCCAATACAGGGAACGCTGTATAAAGCTGGGAAGCGCCATTACAGAGCAGAAACGGAAGCTGGACGCTTTGGCCCAGACAGGGGACAGCGTTCTTTCCTATGCAGATACGACTGAGCTTGGGCAGCTCAATGGATTAAAGACTCTGCACAGTCTGCAAACACTGGACCGAGATATGGTAGAGACGCTGATCCATTCTATCCAAGTCTACAGCGAAAATCGCATTGAGATTTCCTGGAATTTCAATGAGGATAGTATGCAGATGCTTGCTGCCGAGGAGGATGCTCTTATGCGGAACGGCAATTGATATAAAATTGATATACATGTGGGGAACGGTAAAACTTGCCGTTCCCCTACATTAAAACTTAATTGTTTTTTGGTTTTTACAATACACTATCACACGATAGTGCGCTGTAAAAACCAAAAAAGAAAATCTTCAGCGCCACCAAAAAAATTAAAAAATTTTTTGGTTTTTCCTTGACACTTTCTGATGACGGCTATTCTGGTGTCTCGTTCACCCGTCCGGCTTTCATGGAGATCATGGAACTGGCCGAACAGGGGCTTGTAGCAAACCTCGTTGTAAAAGACCACTCCCGGCTGGGCCGGAACCGCCTTGTAGTGGGCCAGCTTCTGGAAGAAGATTTTGTCCGGCTGAATGTGCGGTACATCGCCATTATGGACAACATCGACACCGCTAATGGCGTGAGCGACATCGTTCCCATGCAGGATTTGTTTAATGAATGGCACGCAAAAAATACGAGCGATAAAGTACGACGTGTCATGCAAAGCCGTGGAAACGCTGGAATCTCATTGACCACCAATCCCCCATACGGCTACAAAAAAGACTCGGAGGACAAAAACAAGTGGGTGATCGATGAACCGGCGGCAGAGGTGGTCAGGCGTATCTTCCAGATGTGTGTCAGTGGTCTTGGCCCTACGCAGATTGCAAAACAATTAAAAGCGGATAAAATTCCGACTCCTTCTGAGTATGGGAGCGCAAAGGGCCGAAATTACGGTGTAAAGACCGAACGGGCCTGTGATTGGGGCTGTGCGATAGTGGCAATCATTTTGGACAGGCAGGAATACGTTGGAGATACCATAAATTTCCGAACCTATAACAAGTCATTTAAGCAAAAGAAACGCTATAAACATTCAAAAGAAGAATGGAAAGTGTTTCCTAACACCCACCCCGCCATCGTTGACCGGGAAACCTTTGCCCTCGTTCAGAATCTCCGCCAGCACCGCCGCAGACCCACAAAAAGGGGCGTTGTCAGTATGTTCTCCGGATTGTTGTTCTGTGCCGACTGCGGAGAAAAATTATACTACAACACATTCAAAAGCGACGTCCGAAAGCGTCCGTACTTCTGCTGCTCCACCTACCGTCTACACTCGGATGAGTGTTCCGCACACTTCATTCAAGAGCCGACTGTTGAAAAGCTGGTGCTGGAGGGGTTGCAAAGGCTTTTGTGGTATGTCCAGGTCTTTGAACAGAAGTTTGCCCAGGAGCAGATGGAGCGGTTTGGCTTACAGGAGAAAAAGGCGTTGACCGCAAAACGCCGGGAGTTGGACAAGGCCAACCAACGGGTATTAGAGATCGACCAGCTTATCCAAAAGAGTTACGAGGATATGTCCAAGGGGCTGATTTCCGAGGGGCGATTCGCCACCTTTTCGGTATCCCTGGAGAATGAGCAGAAGCAGCTCAAAGAGACTATTCCCGCACTGGAAACCGAGCTGGAGACTACTACGGACAAAGACGCCGCTTTGCAGCACTTCATTGAGCAGACAAGGAAAGTGACCCGATTGACGGAACTGACGCCTGAAATCGTCCATGAATTTATTGAAAGAATTGTGGTATCCAAACCTGACAAGGTAGACGGCAAGCGATATCAGCGGGTAGATATTCATTATAACACTATCGGCTTGTGGACAGCGCCGGAGCCGGAAGAACTGGAGAAGTTGTTCCAGGAGCATCTTGCAGACCAGCGTAAAAAGACGGCGTAGCTGTGGCTACGCCGTCTGAAAAGGGTTATCATTTTGGAATTTTTAGTTTGAACTTCTTTACGAAGAATGCCCCTCTTGACGGTAAGTCCCGCCCATTTGCTCAAACGTGGATTTCTCCATAATATTTACCTCCAAAGTGTTGAAATCCCCACAATTCAATCACATCCGGCTGGCCATAAAATGAGGGAGAGGTAACTTCCTTACGTTACCTCCCCCTCCGGCGGGTTTTCTTTGTACTCAGCGGTGGTGATGGGGGTGGTCCATGACCACCTTGCAGGCCCTGGTGAGCTGGGCGAAGACGGTGGAGTTGAAACGGCCCTCGTAAACGGTAAGCATGGGGATGCGGTCCAGCTTGGACAGTACCACATACTTGGGCACCAGATTGGTGAGGGTTAGCGCCTTTACATCGGCCTCGCACTGCTTGCAGGTGCACAGGCCAAATTTTTTGATATATGCGGGGGCCTTCTCCTCCACCAGCACCTGCATAATGTTGATATAGGAGACGTCCTCGTCCTCCGCCGGTGCGGGAGGAGGAGGTGTGGGCTTAGACGCAACAGGGGCCGGTTCGGGCGCGGGCGCGGGCTCCTGAGCGGGGGCGTTGGCGGCGGCCAGCATCTTTTCAATGTCCTCCTGGGACATCTTGCCGCCGGAGGGTACAGCGGGAGCCGGTTCGGGCGCGGGCTCCTGAGCGGGAGCGTTGGCGGCGGCCAGCATCTTCTCAATGTCCTCCTGAGACATCTTGCCGCCGGAGGGTGCAGCGGGAGCCGGTTCGGGCGCGGGCGCGGGCTCCTGAGCGGGGGCGTTGGCGGCGGCCAGCATCTTCTCAATGTCCTCCTGGGACATCTTGCCGCCGGAGGGTGCAGCGGGAGCCGGTTCGGGCGCGGGCGCGGGCTCCTGAGCGGGGGCGTTGGCGGCGGCCAGCATCTTCTCAATGTCCTCCTGGGACATCTTGCCGCCGGAGGGTGCAGCGGGAGCCGGTTCGGGCGCGGGCGCGGGCTCCTGAGCGGGGGCGTTGGCGGCGGCCAGCATCTTCTCAATGTCCTCCTGGGACATCTTGCCGCCGGAGGGCGCAGCGGGAGCCGGTTCGGGCGCGGGCTCCTGAGCGGGGGCGTTGGCGGCGGCCAGCATCTTCTCAATGTCCTCCTGAGACATCTTGCCGCCGGAGGGTGCGGGAGTCTGGGACGTCTGTTCTGCAACGGGTTGTTCAACTGCCATTGGGGGCACCTCCTCAAGGATAGGCTGGGGGGGCGGGGCAGGTTCGGCGGAGTCGGCCAGCTCCTCCTCCAGAGCCTGCTGGATCTGCTGGGACAGGTTGTCGTCGTTTGCCTGGGCCACCTCCAGGATGGGGGGCAGGAGAGGACGGGAGGGGGCGGCGGCGGTCTCGGCTCCCTCCGCGGTGGGCTCACCAGCGGCGGAGGGCCCCTCCTTGGGCGCGCCCGGGGCGGTGAGCAGGTTCAGTACATGGGCAGTCTTGCTGCCCTTGGCATTTTTCTTACTTGCGGCCATGAATGTGGCTCCTTTCCGTAGAATCAGGAGTTCGGGAGATTGGGCTCATACATCCGGGCGATCTCGTTGATCAAAAGCCGGAAGTCCCGGGCTACCTTGGAGTCCGGGGCGTAGGAGAGCACGCTTTCGCCGTAGGCGGGGGCCTCGGCCACCGCCACGCCGGAGCGGATGCGGGAGTGGAACACCCTGGTGTCCAGCTGCTGGGCGATCTGCTCCGCCATGTCCAGCACCTCCCGGTTGAGGGTGAAACGCTGGTTGAACTTGTTCAGCACGATGCCCAGTACCCGCAGGCGGGAGTTGTAGCACCGGCGGACGGTGTCGATGGTCTCCCGGATCTGAGAGACGCCCAGCAGGCTGAGGATCTCCGGGGCCATGGGAATCACCAGGCCGTCGGCGGCCACATAGGCGTTTACGGTGAGGACGTTGAGGGCGGGAGGCGTGTCGATGATGATATAGTCGTAGTCCTCCTCCACCTCAGCCAGGCAGTTTTTCAGCAGAAATTCCCGCCCGGGCCGGTTAAACTCCAGCTCGGCAGCGGACAGCAGGATGTTGGACGGCAGAATATCCCCGCATTCGGAGTGCATGATCACATCCCGAATGGGAGCGGAACCCTTCAGCGCGTCATAAATAGTGGCGCAGTGTTCGATGTCCAGACCCAGGCAGAAGCCCAGACTGCCCTGGGGGTCAAGGTCGACGCCCAGCACCCGGGCGCCCCGGCTGCGAAGGCCGTCCATGAGGGCGCTGGATGTGGTGGTTTTACCCACTCCGCCCTTCTGGTTGGTAATAGTGATGATAGTGGACAAGCGATCTCCTCCAGTAAAATCTTTCTCTGAGAGCTATTAACTTAATCATACTACATGCCGATAAAAAAGTACAGAGTATTTTTGCGTTCAATTTTAAAATAACCGTTGGAACACAGATACAAGACGGAAGGAGCGATTACTATGGCGTCAATCAGTGGAGCTTCAAGGAGCAACACAACCAGCAGCCTGTACAACAGCGCAAATGTCATTAGCGGTCTGGCCAGCGGACTGGACACCGAGGGCATGATCGAAAATCTGGTCAAGGGTTATCAGACCAAGATCAACACCCTGAATCAGAAGGTAACCAAAACCGAGTGGAAGCAGGATGCTTACCGCAGCATTATCCAGAAAATGGTGGGTTTCAGCAGTAAATACACCTCTTACACCTCCAGCACCAACCTGATGTCGGCCAGCTTTTTTAACAGCGCCGTTAAGGTGGCCGCCCAGGGCCTGTACGCCGACAAGGTGACAGCCAGCGGCAAGACCAGCAGCGATATCGTCCTCAACTCGGTAAAGCAGCTGGCCGCCGCCGCCCAGTACCGCACCGGGAGCAACCTGAAGGCGGGGGACGGCAGGAGCATCGAGGCCGAGGCCGGCGTGGACCTGAAGGGCAAGACAACCCTGGGCTCCCTCAGTGGCAGCCTCACCCTGACCTACGGCAGCAACAACATTACCCTGAGCTTCGACGAGGTGGCCGACAAGGAGGCCCTGGAGGAGATCAAGTCCAAGTATAAGGCGGACAACAACCGGAATATGTCTGAGACCGAGGCCCTGGCCGCCCTCATCAACCAGAAGCTGGAGGGACAGAAGATCAGCTTCAGCGGGGGTACCTCGGCCGACGCCAAGGACCGTATTGAGGTGCGGGCCGACGGCAACACCATCACCTTTGCCGACAAGTCCAGCGCGGGCAACTCGGTGTATCTCTCCGGCGCCAGCGGCAACGTGGAAGACGCCCTGGGCCTGGATCTGGAGAACGCCAAGGAGGATAAGCCCGCCGCCATCAAGCTGAATTACGACTTTTCCACCACCAAAGAGGTGAACAACGCCATCTATCTGTCGGAGAAGACCATGAACCTGAGCCTGGACGGCTCCACCAGACAGATCAAGCTGCCCAAGATTACCGGCAGCGAGAGCGCTGGCTATAAAATTGTGGACAACGACGGCAAGGCTCTGGACTACACCGCTGAGAACTACACCAAGGTGCTCAACGACAGCCTGAGCAAGGCCTTTAAGGGTAAGGTGACGGTGGAGAACAAGGGCGCGGATGGCGAGCTGAAGCTGCGCTTCAACGTGCAGGAGGGCTCCGACCTGATTATCAACACCGACGTGGGCGAGACCCTGGGCATCGGCCGGTCGGCCACCAGCTATATGAACACCAGCAAGACCCTGGAGGACCTGCTGGGCAAGGATAAGCTGGAGGGTCTGACCCCCGCCAAGGACAAGAACGGCAAGGAACTGCTGGACGACAAGGGCAACAAGCTTTACGAGTTCAAGATCAACGACGTGGTGATCGGCAATTACTCCAAGGACACCAAGCTGTCTGACATCATGAGCGACATCAACAGCAACAAGGAAGCCGGCGTAAAGGTGAGCTACTCCCAGACCACCAAGAACTTTACCTTTACCGCCAAGGAGACGGGGGCCGACAGCGAAATCAAGATCAACGGCGGCCTGGCCGAGGCCATGTTTGGCTCTACGGAAGTCCCGGATAATAGCGGTGGCAGCTTTGCCGAATCCTATGGCGTCAAGTGGCTGCAGGATGGCGAAAGCGCAAAGTTCACATTTTCGATACCCGAAGTAGGCAGCCATGAGTTCAGTATCACAAAGGATACCTCCATCGAGGATGTTGTCAATAAACTGAACAAATCTCTCATTGGTCAAAATCATTCCTTTTCCTATAACAAGTTCACGGGCCAGATCGAGGCAAAGGACAGAGAGAGCGGCGCGAAACTTGAACTTAAGATAACGGATATGTACGATGACGAGGTGTCATTCGATGAGAGCAAAGCTCCTGCGATTAACTACACCCCCGGCCGGGACGCCGAGTTTACTGTCACCGTAAACGGCGAGACCATCAACATGAAGCGGGCCTCCAACAGCGTGAACATCGACGGCCTGACCATCAACATGCACGACACCTTCGACGGCTCTGTGGACAAGGAGGGCAAGCCCTCGGTGGACAGCGCCGGCAAGCCCACCAACTCAGTCACCTTCAAGACCAGCACCGACTCCGACAAGATCGTGGAGGCCATCAAGACCATGATCGAGGACTACAACACCATGATGACGGAGATCAAGGCGGCCTACTCCACCATGCCCTACCAGAAGTCCAACGGCTCCTTTGCCAACTACGAGCCCCTCACCGAGGACGATCGGGCCGGCATGTCGGAGAGCGCCATCGAGCGGTATGAGGAGAAGGCCAAGCAGGGTATCCTGTTCGGCGACCGGACCCTGTCCACCCTGTATGACAAGATGCGCAATATCTTCTCCCCCGCCGGGGAGGACGGCGCTTTCCTCCGGGCCATGGGCATCAGCACCAGCTTCTCCATCAGCGACGGCACCCAGGCCGTCACTCTGGACGAGGATAAGCTGCGGGCCATGCTGGACAGCGATCCCGACCGGGTGGCCGAGGTCTTTACCAAGACCAGCGGCACCGGCGGCGTGATGCAGAACCTGAAAACCCAGCTGGACAACTACGCCAAGACCACCGGCGAGCCCAAGGGCATCCTCATTCAGCAGGCGGGCAGCCCCCTGAGCTCCCTGTCCCTGATGAACAACAGCTGGCAGAAGCAGATCGACAACTACAACACCCAGATCGAGAAGTGGCAGGATAAGCTGTCCAGCCAGGTGGACCGCTACACCCAGCAGTTCAGCCGCCTGGAGCAGCTGATTAACCAGATGAACTCCCAGAGCTCCACACTGGCGGGTCTGATGGGCGGCGGCTAATACCGCCAGAAAGGACGATCCTACATGGACGCAAGAGGCTATCAGCAATATAAACAGCAGTCTATCAACTCCATGACCCCCGGGGAGCTGCTGTTGCTGCTCTACGACGAACTGGTCAAGCGCAGTACCTTGGCCTCCATTGCCCTGGATAAGCAGGACTGGCCCACCTTCGAGGCCGCGCTGGAGCGGTGTACCGACATCGTCAATTATCTGGACGAGACCCTGGACCACCAGTACCCCATCAGTCAGGACCTGGCTCGGATGTATGACTACTTCACCTATGAGCTGGGCCGGATCAAGCTGGGACGGAACAAGAAGGAGCTGGACCGCCTGCGCCCCATGCTGGTTGACATGCGAGACGCCTTCCGCGCAGCGGAGAAAAACAGCGGCGCGCCCCGGGAGAAGCAGGCATGACAAAAAGCGACTGGATGGACCTGACGGTGCTGGAGCGGAAGAAGTACAACTGCCTGTCTGAGGTGCTGGACCTGAGCCAGCAGCTGGGCGAGGCCATGGACCGCAACGACGATGTGTCTGTGCGGATGCTGGTGGCCATGCGGCAGGACCCGTTGCTCCAGCTCCAGGAGCTGAAGCGGGCGGTGGATACCAAGCGGGAGAGCCTGTCCCAGGAGGATCGTGACCGGCTGTCCGCTCTGAACCAGGGAGCCCCCCCCCAGGAGGGGGAGGAAACCGCCTACCAGGGCCAGGCGGGCAGCGTCCGCCGCCTGCTGGAGCGGGTGCTGGAGCTGGATGAGCGGCTGAACCGCCGTCTGGCCGGCGGAAACTCCTTCTACGCACAAAAAAAATAAAGGTTATCCCCCCTGCGGTGCAGGGGGGATAGCTTATGAAAAGAAGTTGGGGGAGATCGCCCACAGGGGTCCGCCGTCGCTGCGGCCGTGAGACAGCTCATCCAGAATCAGGTCCAGGTCCCAGAGGGTCAGGCTGCGCTCCAGGCTGGCCGGGTCGGCCACCAGGATACTGCCGTCCAGGGTGGTCCCACGCAGGATGATGAAGTGGCCGCCGTTGGTAAAGTGGCCCGGGCCCACCAGGGCTACCAGAAGCTGGCCGGTGGAGAGATAGTGGAGGATGGTGTCCCGGTCGGTCTCCTCCGGGGGCAGCGAGGTGCAGGTCAGGCCGAAGTCGGCCGCCGCGCCGGGAACGATAGCCCAGTAGGAGCCCTGCTTCTTGGCCCAGTAGCCCTGGTCCACACAGTGCTGGGCCATCTGGGCCGGGTCCATCCGGGTGTCAGTGAGGGTGGACACCACCATGGCCATCACCGCCGGCCCGCAGCCGTAGCGGCCGACGGTGTCGGAGCCGTAGGGCTCCTCCGCCCAGGCCTCGTCAGACTGATTATAGTAGATCAGGTCCCGGCTGCCGCCGGTGAGATACTCCATACCGTCCTGCTTCAGCAGGGAGGTAATCGAGAGGGAGGCCTGGGACCGGGGGGGCGGCGCGACGGTCCCGTCGTCCACCAGCTGGACCTCATCCTGGGGCTCCTCGGGCTGGGGCGGTTCCCAGGTCAGCAGCTCATCCAGCCGCCGGAGCCCTGCCTGAACCTGGGAGACCCCCTGGGCCACCGCCTCGTCGGTGCGCCGGCGCAGATTGTTCCAGACCTGCTCCCCCACTTCGCCTGTACGCCGGACCACGGCACGGACAGGGGCGGTGATGGCGGCGTAGGTTTCGGGGGCCTGATAATAGCAGACCAGCAGCTCCACCGCCCCAATGCATACGGCTGCCAGCAGCAGGGTGGGGAGAATATAGCGTTTCCATGTTCCGGGTCTCTCAAAATTTTTCACGGCTGCCCCCTAAAAATTGAAAATAGCTCTTTTCAACAGCTTCAAAAAAGATTATACTACAAGAAGCGATTTTTTTGAACCATAAATTTATGGCGGGCCGTCACTTAGAACAAGGAGCCGTATGAGAAATGCCAGAAGTACGCATGGAGAAAGTCTCAAAAATCTATAAAACCGAGGATAAACGCAAGCAATACGCGGTGCGTGATCTGGAATTTGCCGTACAGCAGGGGGAATTCGTCTTCCTGATCGGCAGCAGCGGGGCGGGAAAGAGCACTATGCTGAAGCTGATCGGGGGGGAGATATCCCCCGACGAGGGCGCCGTGTATGTGGACAACGCCAACATTTCCCGTTTTTTTGGCCCCTGGAAGGTGCGGCTGACCCGCACCTTCGGGGTGGTCAGCCAGCAGAGCCTGCTGATCCGCAAGCGCACCATTATGGAAAACCTGATGGTGGCCGCCCGGGCCGGCGGGATGCAGCGCAAGAGCCGGGCGGCGGCGGAGAAGGCCCTGGGACTGGTGGGCCTGCCCAGGGTGGGGGACTGTTTCCCCGCCCAGCTGTCCATCGGCGAGGCGCGGCGGGTGGAGTTGGCCCGGGCGCTCATCAGCAGCCCCCCTGTGCTGCTGCTGGATGAGCTCACCGCCAACCTGGATGATGATACCATCTGGGACATTATGCACCTGCTCAACGAACTGAACAGCCGGGGCACCACTGTTATCATGGCCACCCACGCCAGTCAGTATGTGAACATCATGCGCCGCAGGGTGGTAACGCTGGTGGATGGAAAGCTGGCCGGCGATGTGCAGCACGGAAAGTATGGTGATATCGTTTAGGAAAGGGAAACGCAGCTTTTTCACCGGTTATTTCCCAAAAGATGGAAGAAAGGAAAATAACCAAAAATCTCGACTTTTTCTTGCGTCCCAAGGGAAAGTGGTGTATAATAGAATTCAAGATGCCCACGCCGCGCGTGCGCGGGAAGAAAATGGGAGGAATACAGCATGAACTTTAAGAACATGTCCATCAAGAAAAGCCTGATTGTGGGCTTTGGCACAACCGTCCTGGTTTCCGTTGCCATCATCATTACCTCGCTGATTATGATGAATTCCCAGAAAAAAGCCTACAGCGACATCCTGGAGCACTATGTAGAGACCAACACGCTGGTGGCCGACTGCCGGATTGACTACAACATCGCCGCCCGCGGCCTGCGGGATGTGGCCCTGTCCGGCAATGTGGACGGCCTCACCACCGTCAACTCCAAGCTGACCGAGCTTGAGAGCGTGATGGCACAGATGCAGGACACCTATCCCAAGGACCTGAGCAGCCGCAGCCAGCTTGATGCGTTTGTCAATACGCTGAATACCTGGAAGGAAGAGGCCAAGACCATTGCCGAGGTTGTCAAGACCGACCGGAACCGCGCGGCCACGATGATTGTCGATGAGTGTACCCCCGCCCTGAACACCGCCGCCGATGCTGGCACGGCTTTGGCGGAGTTCCTGAAAGGGGAACAGGACAAGATTATCGCGCAGCAGAACCTGACCTCTAACATCGGCCTGGGCGTTATCATCGGTGTGATGCTGGTTGCCACACTGGTTGTACTTATGATGGCCACCAAAATCATTCGGAGCATTACTGAGCCCAGCACCCAGGTGCGGGGCGCTCTGGTGGGCTTCAGTCAGGGCAATCTGAGCGTGCCCGTCACCTTTGCCGGCAAGAATGAGCTGGGCGAGATGTGCGACGCCCTGCGGACCAGCCAGAAGGTGTTGAACAGCGTTATTAAAGATATCTCTGACACCACCGGTCAGATGGCCAAGGGCAACTTCGATGTGGAGCTCACCGCCACCTTCCCCGGCGACCTGGCCCCCATCCAGCAGAGTGTCAACCAGTTCGTGCTGCGCATGAGCGAGACCATCGCCAATATCTCCCAGTCCGCCGACCAGGTTACGGCCGGCGCCGAGCAGGTGTCCAACAGCGCCCAGGCTCTGGCTCAGGGCGCTACCCAGCAGGCCAGCTCGGTGGAGGAGCTGTCCGCCACCATCACCGACATTTCCGAGAACGCCAAGCAGACTTCCACTGTTGCGGAGCAGGCCGGTGAGCACGTCAATGAGGCCGGCGGCCAGCTGAACATGAGCATGGAGCACGTCAAGCAGCTGAATACCGCCATGGAGAACATCTCCAATTCCTCGCAGGAGATCGGCAAGATCATCGCTACCATTGAGAATATCGCCTTCCAGACCAACATTCTGGCCCTGAACGCCGCCGTGGAGGCCGCCCGCGCCGGTTCCGCCGGTAAGGGCTTCGCCGTGGTGGCCGACGAGGTGCGCAACCTGGCAACCAAGTCCGACGAGGCCGCCAAGGCCACCAAGGACCTGATCGACAGCTCTATCTCTGCCGTCACCGAGGGCACCGAGGCGGTGAGCAAGGTCACTGACGCGCTGTCCCGCACTACCGTGAGTGCCGGCCAGGTAACCACTATGATGGACACCGTGGTCAGCGCCGTGGAGAGCCAAACTCAGGCCATTATGCAGGTCACCGAGGGTATCGATCAGATTTCCGCTGTGGTCCAGACCAACTCCGCCACCAGCGAGGAGTGCGCCGCCGCCAGCGAGGAGCTGTCCTCTCAGGCGAACATCATGCACCAGCTGATGGCCGAGTTCAAGGTGAGCTCCAAGATCGGGGGAGGCTTTGGCTCCTCCAGCTTCGGCACACCCAGCTACAGCGCCCCCTCCTCCAGCTATTCGAGCAGCAGCTCCGGCTGGGACGACAGCGAGGACGAGGGCGGCTACAGCGGCGCCGACTCCAACCCCTTCTCCAGCATTAAGTATTAAACAGACGCCGCAGCGCGTTTTTAAGGGATATGGCGCCCCGGCAACGGGGCGCCATATTCGTAATTCAGACAACCAACGGGAGGTGCAGCCGGATGGTGAAAAAAAAGCCTCAGGACAGTGGCCTGATTTTTGCGCTGGATATCGGCACCCGCAGTATCATCGGTGTGGCGGGCCAGGTGACTGACGAGCGGTTTCAGGTGCTGGCCATCGAGAAGGAGGAGCATGGCAAGCGGGCCATGCTGGATGGCCAGATCGAGGATATCGCTCAGGTAGCCAAGGTGGCCCGCCGGGTGACGGACCGGATGGAGGAGAAGCTGGACTGCGCCCTGGAACGGGTGTGTGTGGCCGCAGCCGGCCGCGCCCTGCGCACCGAGCAAGGCAGCTATGCCATGGAATTTCCCGAAACCGTGCGGATCACCAACGACATCATCAGCCGCCTGGAGAGCGGCGCGGTGGCGGCGGCGGAGTCCGCGCTGGGCCAGGGACAGGAGGGGGAGCGGCGGTTCTATCTGGTGGGCTACACCGTAGCCGGCTACCATCTGGACCACTACCCCATGTCCACTCTGCGCAACCACAATGGTCAGCTGCTGGAAGCCACGGTGGTGGCCACCTTCCTCCCCCGGGAGGTGGTGGAGAGCCTTTACGCCGTGATGGAGGCCTCCGGCCTGGAGGTGGCCAGCCTGACGCTGGAGCCTATCGCCGCTCTTAACGCGGCCATCCCCGCCGATCTGCGGCTGCTCAACCTGGTGCTGGCCGATATCGGGGCGGGCACCACGGACATTGCGGTGTGCCGGGACGGCACCGTGGTGGGCTACACCATGGCTACCATTGCCGGCGACGAGATCACTGAGGAGCTGATGCGCCGTTACCTGGTGCCCTTCTCCACCGCGGAGCGGATGAAGACCCAGATGGACGAGGACACCCTCACCTACCGTGACGTGCTGGGCCTGGAGCAGAAGATATCTGGAGCCCAAGTGCGGGAGACCGTTCAGCAGCCGGCCCATGCCCTGGCCGAGGAGATTGCCCAGCGGGTGGTCACCCTGAACGGCGGCACCCCCTCTGCCCTGTTCCTGGCGGGGGGCGGCAGCAAGCTGGACGGCATCCGGGAGATGGTGGCCGAAGCCCTGGATATGGACGAGGGCCGGGTGGCCCTGGCGGGCAACAACTACGATATCACCGCCTTCTCCGATAGCTACGAGCTGAACGACCCGGAGCTGGCCACCCCCCTGGGCATAGCGGTGTCGGCGGGGCTGGGCCTTATCAGCGACAGCTACCGGATCATGCTCAACGGCAAGCCCGCCAAGCTTTTCCGCAGCGGGGCGCTTACGGTGCTGGAGCTGCTGATGATGAACGGCTACAGCTCCATCGACCTGCTGGGACGGACGGGCAAAAATCTGAGTATAATGGTAGACGGCCAGCGTATGCTGTTCCGTGGGGAGCCGGCGGTGCCCTGCGTGCTGCGGCTGAACGGGGCGGAGGCCGCCCCCTCCACGGTGGTCTACGCCGGGGACAGCATCGAATTTGTCCCCGCCGTGTCCGGGGCCCCCGCCCAGCGGACCCTGAAGGACCTGCTGGGGGCGGACTTCACCGGCGGTGTCACCGTCAACGGCCGCCTGGTGGACCTGGATACCCGGCTGTGTACCGGGGATCAGGTGGCCACCTCAACCCGGTCTGCCCACCCGCCTGTGCGGCCGGCGGCCCCGTCCCCCAGGGCGGAGCCGGTGCGGGAGACCTTCCCCGTGGATCGGCCCCGGGAGGAGCCCCCCCGGGCGGCTCCCCCAAAGCCGGAGCAGCCCGGGATGGCATCCCCAAAAATTGAGGAGCCCGAGGCGGTGTCGGTGCTCCCGGAGCTTCCGGCGGCGGAGCGCCCTGCCGTACCTCCCGCCCCCCGGCCCGGCTCCGGGGAGAAGGCCCCGGAGCCAGTCCCCGCCGCGGGACAGCGTTCTTTGGGTACGGCTCTCCAGGTGATGCTCAACGGCAAGGCCCTGCTCCTGCCGGGCAAGCCGGAGGGAGTGCCCTACTACGTGATGGACCTGCTGGAGCACTCGGGCATCGACTTCGAGCACCTGGACCGGGGTGTGGAGCTGCAGGTTAACGGGACGGAGTGCGCCTTTACTCAGGAGCTGCGTCCCAGGGATGACGTGGTCATCCGGTATCTGTAAACATAATGGAGTGATGAGCTGTGAAAAAGGAAAAGAAACCCAAGAAGGAAAAAACGGGGGGGAAGGGTGGCAAGAAGAAGCTGCTCCTGATTCCCATTGTGCTGCTGCTGGTGGCCGCGATTGGCGCGGCGGTGGTGCTTTTTGTGCTCCCCCGCTTTGGCATCAACCTGCTGGGCGGCGGCAGCGGCGACAGCAGCCTGGAGGAACCCCTGCCCAAGAAGGGTCTGGAGGCCTACACTCTGGGCGAGGACACCACCATCTCCCTGGACACCCTCCTGGAGGAGGGCGAGGGGGAGCTGATCGCCCGTCGGAGCCCCGAGAAGCCCAAGGGGGACGAGTCCAGCAATGTGGACACAAGGTATACCTACATTTATGAATTGACCAATCCCGCCGAGGTGATGAACCGCTATCTGGACGCCGTTCTGGGCGGGGAACAGGGCTTCTCCCTGGTAGGTGAGGACTATGTGATTCTGGACGAGCAGCGCCCGGAGCTTCAGGACGCGGAGGGCGTGCTGATTCTGGCCCGGCCGTCGGTGGTGGAGGGGCACATCTTCCAGCTGGTGATCGGCTGGTCCCAGGCCAGCGCCAACCTGGCGGTGCGGGTCTCCGCCCCTGAGGGCGCCGTCACCAAGCCGGAGCCCGAGCCGGAGCCCGAGCCCACCAGCGTCAGCGAGCAGATGGAGCAGCTGCGCAGCATGACCCCTGCGGAACTGGGCCTGGCCGGGACCTCCATGGACAACTACACCATCTTCCCTGTGGACGGCTTTGTGACGGTAAACGGGCAGGAGTGCCGCCGGTTCAACCTCTACCCCCAGGGCGACACCGGCTCTATCGCGGGGACCTACTTCCTCAGCACAGACAAACAACACGTCTATGTTCTGGACCCCAACACCAACACGGTGAGCACCATCCGGTAAGCCGGGACAAAACCCCGTTGTCCCTGTTAAGAAACCGACTGTTTCTGCCGATATTCTGATTGGAGCGATACCTCATTTTATTGGAAGGGAGTGGACGTGTATGGTAGAGGATATTATGGGCATGCAGATGGCCCAGCTGCAGACCAACTACAGCTACGGTCTGATGAAACGCGCCATGAATGACGCCGAAAGCCAGGCACTGGCTTTGATCGAGGACATGGTGGCCGCCGTGCCGGCCCCCGCCCAGTATAACTTTGACGTGTGGGCGTAAGCATCCGATCGTTCCAAAAAACCAGAAGCGGCGTGAGAGGTCTTTCTCACGCCGCTTTGCGTGTTCAGAGAGGAGTGTGACAATGGAAAAGCTGTTTGCGGGCTGGGAGGCCCCCATGGTTCAGGCCTGCCTCCAGGGCCGCATGGGCCGCGTCCATACCCTGGGAAAGGACTGCGCCCTGGCCTCCATCGGCGACTTCTGCTTTCTGGCGGGAGAGCCTTCGCCGGAGCTGCTGACAGCGGCGGACGCCCCCATCCTGGTCCCCGGCAGCGCCGGCTGGGAGGCGCTGATCCGGGAAGTGCTGGGGGAACGGGCTGTCCCCTTCACCCGCTACGCCACCCGCCGCGAGCCGGAGAACTTCCGCCGGGACAGGTTAATTCACTTTACAAGGTCTCTGCCCCATGGATTTTCCATACATCCCATAGGGAGGGAGATATACTTTACACTCATGGAGGAGGAGTGGGCCTGGGACCTGTGCGGCTGCTTTGCGGGCGCCTCGGACTTTCTGGAGCGGGGGCTGGGATTTGTGGTCACCCAGGGCGGGATGCTGGTGGCCGGAGCCTCCTCCTATGCCGCCTGTGACGGGGCCATCGAAATCGAGATTGATACCCGTCCGGACTTTCGCCGTCTGGGCTTGGCCTCCGCCTGCGGGGCGCGGCTGATTCTGGAGTGTCTGACCCGGGGGATTTACCCCGGCTGGGACGCCCACGACGGGCGGTCCCTGGCCCTGGCGGAGAAGCTGGGCTACCGGCTGGACCACCCCTATACCGCCTATTGGGTGGAGGAAAAGGTGCGGGATAAGAGGGACCTGAACATAAATTGAGGAGAAAAGGCCAAACTGCTACTTGACAGGAGTGAAAGGCAGAGGTATAATCATAATACCCCCCGGGGGTGGGGTGTTAAAACTCCCGGAAAGTCAGGTGAAAAAATGGCAAAACAGAAATTTAACATTACAGGGATGACCTGCTCCGCCTGCTCCGCCCATGTGGAGAAGGCGGTGAACCGGCTGGAGGGGGTGAAAACCGCCTCCGTCAACCTGCTGGCCAACTCCATGACAGCGGAATTTGACGAAGGCGTCCTATCCGCTCAGGATATTATCCAGGCGGTAATACAGTCCGGATATGGGGCATCCCTGCCGGAGAAGGCGGGCGCAAAGGCCCAGGCGGCCCCCGCAGAGGATGTTATGGCCCAGGAGCTGGCGGGGATGAAGCACAGGATGATCTGGTCCTTTGTGTTCCTGATTCCGCTGTTCTATATCTCCATGGGCCACATGATGGGCGCGCCTCTGCCCGCCTTTCTGGTGGGGCACGAGAATGCGGTGGCCTTCGGGCTGACCCAGCTGCTGCTCACCCTGCCTATTATGTATCACAACGATAAGTATTATAAGGTGGGCTTTAAAACCCTTTGGAATCGAGCCCCCAATATGGACAGCCTCATTGCCGTGGGCTCCGCCGCTGCCGTCATCTACGGCGTTTTCGCCATCTACCAGATGGGGTACGGCCTGGGCCATGGCGACATGGACCTGGTGGCCAAATACCACATGGACCTGTATTTTGAGTCCGCCGGCATGATCCTTACCCTCATCACACTGGGCAAATTTCTGGAGACCCGGTCCAAGGGCAAGACCGGCGAGGCCATCAGCCGCCTGATGGACCTGGCCTCTAAGACAGCCACCGTTCTGCGGGAGGGCGCCGAGGTGGAGATCCCCGTGGAGGAGGTTCAGGTGGGGGACCGGGTTGTGGTCCGGCCGGGCCAGTCCATCCCGGTGGACGGCGTCATCGTGGAGGGCCAGTCCGCCGTGGACGAATCCGCCCTCACCGGCGAATCTCTCCCTGTGGACAAGGGGCCGGGGGACAAGGTGGCCGCCGCCTCCATCAACAAGTCGGGCTTCTTCACCTTTGAGGCCAGCCGGGTGGGGGAGGACACCACCCTGGCCCAGATGATCCGCCTGGTGGAGGAGGCCAGCGCGTCGAAAGCCCCCATCGCCAAGCTGGCGGACAAGGTTTCCGGCATTTTCGTGCCAGTGGTCATGGGCATCGCCCTCATCGCCGCCCTGGCTTGGCTGATCACCGGACACACCGCTACCCAGGCCCTCACCGCCGGTGTGGCGGTGCTGGTGATTTCCTGCCCCTGTGCCCTGGGACTGGCCACCCCTGTGGCCATCATGGTGGGCACCGGCAAGGGGGCGGAAAACGGCATTCTGATCAAATCCGCCGAGGCCCTGGAGACCCTCCACACCATCGACACGGTGGTGCTGGACAAGACGGGCACCCTCACCCAGGGCAGGCCGGTGGTCACCGATATCCTGCCCGTTGACGCGCCTGGAGTGAAAGAGAATGACCTGCTCTGGATCGCCTACTGCCTGGAAAAGCCCTCGGAGCATCCCCTGGCCGCCGCCATCGTGGAGGAGGCGGAGAGGCGGAAGATCCAACACCAGCTGGTCCAGGTAAACAACTTTGAAGCCATCCACGGACGGGGTGTCCGGGCGGAGCTGGGGGACCACGTCCAGTTCGGCGGCAATCGGGCCATGATGGAGGAAGCGGGCATCGACCTGGGCGAGTGGGCGGCTGTAGCGGACGAGCTGGCCGCCCAGGGCAAGACGCCCCTATACTTTGCGGACGAGGTGGAGCATGAATTAATAGGCATTATCGCCGTCGCCGACACCCCCAAGCCTACCAGCAAGGACGCGGTGGCCGCCTTCCGGGAGCTGGGGCTGGAGGTGGTCATGCTCACCGGCGACAACCGGCGCACCGCCGAGGCCATTGGCAGGGAACTGGGGGTCACCTCCGTGCTGGCCGAGGTCCTGCCCCAGGACAAGGAGCGGAAGATTGCCTCCCTCCAGGCCGAGGGCAAGAAGGTGGCTATGGTGGGGGACGGTATCAACGACGCCCCCGCCCTGGCACGGGCGGAGGTGGGCCTGGCCATCGGGGCGGGCACCGATGTGGCCATTGAGAGCGCCGACATCGTGCTGATGAAGTCCGACCTGTTGGACGTGGCCGCCGCCGTGGAGCTGTCCCGGGCCACCATCCGGAACATCAAGCAAAACCTGTTCTGGGCATTTTTCTACAACTCCCTGGGCATTCCCCTGGCCGCCGGGGTGTTCTACTACGCCCTCCACTGGCAGCTCAACCCCATGTTTGCCGCCGCCGCCATGAGTCTCAGCTCGGTGACGGTGGTGACCAACGCCCTGCGCCTGCGCTTTTTCAAGAGCAAATTCCGGTCTGACACTCCGGCAGCCCCCGCGTGTAACGGGACCTGCCCCCTGGAGTTGAAGGATAAACCAAATCAAGGAGGAAACAAAACCATGAATAAAACCATGAAAATCGAGGGCATGATGTGCGCCCATTGCACCGGACGGGTGGAGAAGGCCCTGTCCGCCATCGACGGCGTGTCCGCCGTGGAGATGAGCCTGGAGGGTAAGTCCGCCACCCTGACCCTGTCGAAGGACGTGGACAATCAGGTACTCACCGACGCTGTCACCGAAGCGGGCTACGAGGTGGTGTCCGTCCAGTGAAGGCCGACCACGCTCAGGTCAACCGCCTGCTGAAAACCGCCCGGGGACAGATCGACGGCATCCTGAAAATGGTGGAGGAGGACCGCTACTGCCTGGACGTCTCCAGCCAGATCATGGCCGCCCAGTCCATTTTGAAGAAGGCCAACCGGATGGTCCTCCGGGCCCATATGGACTGCTGCGTCCGGGAGGCGGCATCCTCCGGCGACCCCGGCCCCAAGCTGGAGGAGCTGGCCGCCCTTTTAGACAAGCTGGCAGAATGAAAAAACCGCCCGATTGGGAGCCACTTCGTAAGGAAGTGGCTCCCAAACTTTTTGTCAAGTCAGCCGAATGTGATTGAATTGCAGGAAATTTCAACATATCGGAGGACTATATCATGGAAATATCATTATTTGAGCGTATGGGCGGCACCTATCATCAAGAAAGCGGTTATTTCCTGCCAGATCTGTTCCCGCCTGAAAGTATCTCTGTTGGTATCTGGGGGCAACGGCGGAAGCACTACCTGAAAACAAAAAGGGAGCCTATCTACACCGCCTTACTGCTCAGCGGCGAGTTAGACAGCCACCTGTCCGAAGTGGACACTCGGGCAGAAACCATGTTCTTTCAGTTGGTCAAGCGACTGGCAGAGCGGGAGGGAATTACGGAACAGCTCAAAGCTGAGGATCAGATGGAATGGGTCAGACAAATGAACAGCGTCCGAAAACGGGCGGAGGAAGTTATCTGTGACGAGTTGATTTACGCTTGACATTAAGAAACCTGTAGAGAACATTTAGCAGACTGCTCTATATCCAAAGATACGGGGCAGTCTGTTACTGTCCAGCCTGGTATTTTTCTATCTCGGCTTTTATCTTCTCCCTGGCCCGCATAACCGAGTGCCTGATTGATTGCGGCCTGCAATGCTCCATCTCTCCAATCTGACGGTAGTTGAAGTCATATTTATGGTAGAGCAGGAACCGCCGCCGCTGGATTTCAGGGAGGGCAGAAATAGCCTTGCGGAGAAGTTCCCGCAGTTCTGCGTCAAAGATCAATTCTTCAACGCTTTTGGGCACTCTAAACGCCCGCTTATAGAGCGTTTCATCCCATAAATCTGACGCTTCCTGGTGTCGCCAGTCGGATTGCTGGAGGTTGCGGTTTTTGCGCTCCATCTGTCGAAATTCTATATAGAATGCTTCTGATACCTCCAAATCGTAAAATTCACCCTGGCCGTCTGTGAAGCTGATAAAATACGATGTTTTTCCATCGCTCCGCACTTCCGTCCGAAGCGTATAGACCTTATCCATGAACGTCATTCGCTCATCCTCCTGCGAAAAAGCTGGGTGAGAGGACTTGACCTCTCACCCAGCAGCCCGTGGGGGCGTGCGATTTTGGAGTTACCCTTGAAATTTCTTCAATTTCTTTTTCAGTACGGCTATCCGCTTATAGATGGCATCCGTGGACAAATGGACAAGCACAGCTATCTCATTGGTGGAGTATCCATTCATTTTCAGCACAGAGATTTGCAAGGTGAGCTTGTCCACCGTCAGTAAGGCTTTCAGCAGTTCCACATTGTCACTATCATTCAGCAGATCTTCCACCGTATAAACCTCGGTTAGTGTTTCATGCTCGGCAACGCTGTCAAAATATGTACCCGTGTCCTGCAACTTCTCAGAAGCTGTACCAATAGGCAAAAACCTTTTCAGCAGAGTGCGAAAAGCGGCAATGGTACAAACGGCCTGGGCAGAACAGACGGATATTTCATAATCTTTGGAAAGGCGGCGGGAGTTGTTGATCCAGGCCAAAGAACGCTCAACGATCCATCGCTTGGGCAGGACCTCCCATTCAGGCTTGATGCGTACAGAAATATCAACGCCAAGCCCTAGTGCATTGGAAACATCCTGCTCAAAGGTCTTGCGGTATCCCGCGTCAGCACAAAACCGTTGAATAGATGGATAGGCCTCAAATGCTTTTTTCGCAACCAAAATTCCCGCCTTGGTATCATGTATATTGGCAGCATGAACTACCACCGCCAGCAGATTGCCCATAGTATCCACTACGATGTGCCGTTTGCGTCCTTTTGTTTTTTTCCTCCGTCAATCCCGCGTTCTTCTGCGGCAGAGGTGGTTTTTACGCTTTGCGAGTCGATGATTGCGTAGCTGGGGCCTGCATTTCGTCCTGCGTCTGTCCGCACTCGTTCCACCAACGCCGCACGGATTTTTTCCCAAAGCCCGCTTCGGATTGCGGCGTAATAAAAATTGGCCACGGTTGTGTACGGTGGAAAATCGTGGGGCAGATTTCGCCATTTGCATCCGTTATCTACGAAATACAGCACCGCATTTACCAATTCCCGCTTTTCCCATTTGCTCCTATTTCCTGCGCGGGGAAACAGAGGCGCTATGATCGCCCATTGACTGTCGCTCAAATCGCTCGCATACCCACGTCTCTCATTTTTCTGTATCATGCTCCTATTATAGCACTTTCTTTCCTATTGGTACAGCTTCTCATAAAAGCGCCTGTCCGAATTGAACATGGCCCTGTCCCAAAGACGAAGCTGTTCAATCGTGCTTTCGTCCATGCCGCAGGCCCTAAGCACCTTTTCTTCAGCCTGTTTCCAACGCTGCCATTTGCGTTCTTCTTTGCCATGATTGTATGACATGGCCGTTCCCTCCCATCTGAATTTTTTTGAAATTCGGATGGGAGGGCCACGGCAACCTACACTAATGGTAAGGCCATTCATCAAGCGCAACAGGATATGACAAAAATCGCCCGACAGGTTACAAACCTGCCAGGCGAAAAATGAATTAATAGGGTTAGTATTCGCACCGTATAGTACACACTCATGGTTGCAATATCCCCAAGTAGGAACCAGGCTTTTTTTGATAGTGCAAATACTGTCGGATTGTGTCGAACGGCTATGTACTTCATGGCGGCTGCCTCCTGTCAGCCGCCGCACCTGCCAGCATTACCGCGTCATTCTTTTGGGGGATAAAAGAACGGCGTCTTTAATCTCTTAAAACCGCCGCATGGAACAAATAGGCATGGGAAATCGGTCTGCCCAGCAGCGGTTTTTTTCTTTTCTGCCGCTGGGCAGACTTGGCTTTTATTGACTTTTATTTAGGAAATCCCAAATAAACCGCAATGAGGACAAACACGATTCCGAGTGCGATAAGGATTATAGGCCACCCCTTTTGCTTTCTGCGGGAAATCCCGATTACAACAAACAATATCCCCAGCAGCATTGACGCAATCATCGCAAAAAACCCCATTTTATTTACTCCTTTCAAGATGTATTACTCTATCATGGCGATTGGCTATGTCCAAATCATGAGTTACAGTAATAATAGTGGTGTTAAACTCTTTGTTCATGCTAAAAAGCAAGGTTACAATTCTTTCTCTGTTCTCCACATCCAGGGATGCCGTAGGTTCATCAGCCAAAATAATTTGAGGTTTCATGATAATCCCTCTGGCAAATACAGCTCTGGCCTTTTCTCCGCCGGAACATTCAAGAGGTTTCTTTTTTAGTATGTGTCTGATCTCAATCGCACTAACGACAGTATCGAAATCCTCAATCTCCCCAACACCCTTTTTGTCACGACTGGCATAGAGAAACGGCAGTTTGATGTTATCTTCAACCGTCAAAGAGTTAATGAGTGCCGACTCTTGAAGAACAAAACCAATCCGTTGATTTCGCCATTGCGCCAACTGACTTGTATGTAACTGATCTGTCGGAGAACCGAAAAG
>Ga0137308_101354_pt1 | contig 24858 bp, 22 predicted proteins | sample Inofrocosms_June_FD_97181 | JGI IMG/M metagenome (GOLD analysis project Ga0137308, IMG submission 97181) | Mouse cecal microbial communities from Vienna, Austria - N-Acetylneuraminic and N-Acetylglucosamine D2O microcosms_June | ecosystem: Host-associated > Mammals > Digestive system > Large... | reverse complement strand
ATTTTGGGATATGGTCTGCTTTGATAAAAATAATGTTTGGATTCTGATAAAATTATCAGGATATCGACGTGCTGACCCTAGAACATAAGATATACTTTTGGATTATAAGCACCAGAAAATGTTATTTGAAAAAGCTCTTTAGGCGTGTACAAAAATATGATACGAGGAGGTTTGAGGGAAATAATATATAGCGCGCCAGGTCAATCTGCTGTACAGCATAACATTCCTGATGCTGTAAAGAAAATCCATATAAAAGAGAAAAGAGCTGTATTTTGGATGTCATACAATCTGAAGGAGAATGAGAAAATATTCCGGCTGTGCGGTTGAATAACAATTTTTCTTTTAGAAAAGAGTCCGATATTACAGCAAAATGAGTCAGGAGGGAAACTATGCAGATATTAAAACATGAATCAAGTTATTATCAGACAACGGGGTTTAAATGGAGACAGCGTATTGGATTTGGTATCAGCGATTATGCCTGTAATCTGGCATATTTGCTTGCCAATACATACCTGCTGTTTTACTATACCAACTGTGCGGGTATTTCTGCGGGCGCGGCTGGCTTCATGTTCGTAGTAACAAAATTTATTGATGCTGTGACAGATTATGTGGTAGGCGCTATGATTGACCATACAGATACAAAGATGGGACGTTACCGTCCATGGATGCTGTTCGGCGCTCCGGTGCTTGCCGTCGGAATGGTCCTTCTGTTTTCCGTACCGACAGGCTGGGAGGCAGGCGCGAAGTTGGCATGGGCTTATATTACCTATATTGTATTTTCTTTTGGATATACATTGGTAAATATCCCATTGACGCCTATTGTTACAGCATTATCCTCGAATCCGGCGGAGCGTACCAAGATATCGACCACCCGGCAGGTTTTTGCAAATCTGGGCTCCTTAACCTCTTCTCTGTTTGTGATTCCAATGGTATATTTTTTCGCAGGATCACCGGATGCTGCAGGGGCTGAATTGGCGTCAGGATACAGGAACACGAATATTGTGCTTGGGCTGATCGTGATTGTCATCATGTGCATCTGTGTATTCACGATCGTGGAAATCAATCCGCCCACACAGGCGGTGGCGAAATCCACGTTCCTGCAGGATTTTGGAAATGCGTTTAAAAACAAATATTATATTATGCTGCTGGTTCTGATCTTTTTTATGTATGCAGGATACCTTGGAATGTACGGAGCAATGCAGTATTATTATAGTTATATTGTGGGAGATGTAAGCGCGATGCCGACCGCACTGTCACTTTTGACGATTCTTGCAATTCCGACGATGCTCGTTGCAGCTTTTTTGAATGGAAAAGGGATCCATAAAGTTAAGATCACACAATTAGGAGCTGTGATAGATCTGATTGGTTACATCATCCTGTTCTTTACATCCAGCAGTACGGTTGCAACGGCAGCTTTGGGATTGATAGGGCTTGGATTCGGCTTTCGGTCGGGAATGTTTTTTGCAATGATGCCGGATGTTTTCGATTATACGGAATGGAAATGCGGAAGATGCCTTGCAGGGACACAATCAGCAATTTCAGGTTTCTTAAATAAACTGGCGTCCGCCTTTGCGTCGGCTGCCGTTTCGGCATGCCTTACATGGGGAGGGTATAATGCATCAAAGCTTGATAGTGCCATAGCGGCAGGCCAGAAGATCGCAGAAGTATATCCGAAGACCCACATGGCGATCAATTTTGCGTTCAGCGGAGTCTCTATCGTTTCCGGAATTATTGCAATTCTTGTCATGATCCCGTATGATCTGGATAAAAAATATCCAGAGATCCGCGCGGAATTAGACAGCCGCAGAACTGGGAAATCAGAGGCATAACGAAAACAACTGTTCAGGAGAAAACAGTGAGAAGAGGCTCTGAAATTGTAGAAATGAAAGAAAACTGGGAGGAATACACATGCAAGGCTTGATGAAAAAGATGGAACTGCTTTTGGAATTGCCCATTTTTTATACAGAGGGCAAGGAAATGCCGCCAAAGAGTTTCGGGACGTTTCCGGAAGAAGAAAGTCCGTTTGCGCATGCGCCGTTCCTGACAAAGTTATTGATAGAAAAAGCAGAACGGCAAAAACTTCCAGTGATCTATCAAGATGAAAACGAAGTGTTTTTTATTTGCGTAAGAGGAAAGAAAGGGTTTTATCTGACAGGCCCGGTTTGCGTAGAAAAACTGGATTTCGCGCGGCTCAATTCTTTTTATAAATTTTATGGAATTGCTGTAAAAGAAGGGAGGCCTCCTTTAAAAACAATGCTCTCCAGGATCGCGGATTTTGCTGCTGTAATCTACGAGATAGAGAACGAGGGGGCTGTAGAGATAGAAGAAATCCTGAGAATCAATGCATTAGAAGATAATAATGTGACGAAGCAGTATACCGGTAATCTGGATTTTGATAAAATGCAGTATTTTGACGAAGAAAAGTATCATCATACGTATATGGAAGAATGTTACATTATGGAAAGCGTCAGGGAAGGATGGCCGGAGGAGGCCAGAAACAGGGTACAGGCGCCGGCAGGCGACACGGGAATTCTCTCCGAAAACAAAAAAGATCATTACAGAAACCTGGCGGTTGCAGCGACAACGATCGCATCCAGAGAAGCAATCAAAGGAGGAGTGTCTCCGGCAAAAGCATATCAGCTCAGTGATATTTTTATTAATCAGATTGATAAATGTACGGATATCAGGGAGTTGGAAAGGTACAGCAGTAAAGTGGTCATTGAATTCGCAAAATTGGTTGAGGATACAAAAAGAGAAGAAAGTGTATCTGGTTATACAGAGAAATGTAAACAGTACATTTGGAAGCATTATAATAAGAAGATTTATCTTGAGGATATTGCGATTACACTTGGGATCAGTCAGGGACATCTGTCCAGGACATTTCGTAAAGATATGGGGATGAGCATTCAGGATTATATCCAGAAATTCAGGGTGGAGCGCGCGGCAAACCTTTTGAAGTATTCGGAAGCCGATCTGACAGAAATCAGCGATTACCTGTGTTTTCATTCTCAAAGCTATTTTGGATCTGTGTTTAAGCAGTATATGCACATGACTCCAAAACAATACCGGGATGCATATAAAACAAAAGAATTTCAGTCAGAATAGGACAAAGGAGGGACAGCGGGGGATGTGGAATTATGAATATATTGTACCGGAAAATAAAAAAGTACGTCTGATCGTGCATACAGATTGTAAAAATGAAGCAGACGATCAATTCGCCCTTGCGCATCATCTGATGACGCCGCGATTTGAGGTAAAAGGAATCGTGGCAGGGCATTTTTGTAAGAATCCGCAGACTTATGGGGAAGAAGGAACTGCGAAAGCCAGTTATGATGAAATCCTGAAAGTTATGGAGCTGATGGGGGTCAGGGGAAAATATCCGGTAGCCATGGGCGCTGCCGTCGGCATGAAGGATGAGCAGACACCTGTGGACTCAGAAGGAGCAAGGCTTATCATTGAGGAGGCCATGAAGGAAGACGACAGGCCGCTGTACATAGCGTGCCAGGGAGCGGTAACAGATATCGCGTCCGCGCTCCTGATCGAGCCGGGTATCGCGGAGCGGCTGACGATCATCTGGATTGGCGGCGGGGATTATCCTAAGGGAGGTTTTGAGTTCAATCTGGTTATGGATATCCATGCCGCCAATGTGATCTTCTCGTCGAAAGCGCCCCTGTGGCAGATCCCGATGAGTCTATACAAGACGTTTGCGGTTTCTCTGGCGGAGCTGCAGCTTAAAGTGCGCCCCTGCGGCAGGATTGGTGAATATCTGTTCCGGCAGATGGTGGAGTATAACCACGAAGCATCCAAGACCGGCTGGGTCTGGCCTCATGGGGAGATCTGGGGGCTGGGCGATCAGGGAACGGTCGCGGTGCTGATGGAAGAACTGGAAAAGGTGAGTTATGACCTGATACCCGCGCCGGGAATTGCGGAGGATATGACCTATATCCATGGGCAGGACAACCGGGAAATCCGGGTGTACCGCTCTTTAGATGTAAGACTGACACTGGAGGATTTTTTCGCGAAGCTTGCGTTAAATTTTAAAAACGAAAAGTAGGACGGACTATGGATCTGTATACCGTCCGGCAATCATTTTATGGTTCAAGGAGTAGATGATATGGAACGGAATTTAAAAGAATTGATATCCAGGATGACACTGGAAGAAAAAGCCGGCATGTGTTCCGGACTTGATTTTTGGAATCTGAAAAACGTTGACCGCCTGGGGATTCCCAGTGTGATGGTCAGCGATGGCCCTCACGGGCTGCGTAAACAGGATGAAAACGGGGACCATCTTGGCCTGAATGAGAGTATAAAGGCTGTATGCTTTCCACCGGCGTGTCTGTCCGCATGTTCTTTTGACAGGGAACTGATGACAGAGTTTGGCCAGGTCATCGGAAAAGAAGCGCAGGCCAACGATATATCCGTTATTCTTGGCCCGGCGGTGAACATTAAGCGTTCTCCTTTGTGCGGAAGGAATTTTGAATATTATTCAGAAGACCCCTGCCTTGCAGGGGAAGCAGCCGCGGCTTTTATTCGGGGAGTCCAGTCCCAGCATGTGGGAACGTCCGTCAAGCATTTTGCGGCAAATAACCAGGAATTCAACCGTATGAGCAATTCTTCGGAAGTCGATGAAAGGACATTGCGGGAAATTTATTTTCCTGCCTTTGAGACCGCTGTAAAGAAATCGCGGCCTTATACGGTGATGTGCTCTTATAACCGTATTAACGGCACATATGCTTCGGAAGACCCATGGCTGCTCACCGATATACTCCGTGATGAGTGGGGATTCGAGGGTTATGTCATGTCCGACTGGGGGGCAGTCAATGACCGGGTTGAAGCGCTGAAAGCCGGCCTGGATCTGGAAATGCCGTCTGCCGGCGGGGTCACTGACCAGGAGATCATAAAAGCCGTACGGGACGGTACTTTGGAGGAGGCGATATTGGATCGTGCCGTAGAGCGAATCCTGCGTATTTCCTTCCGTTATCTGGACAACAAGAAAAAGCCGCCTTTTACATTGGAGTCAGACCATGATTTTGCGTGCCGTATTGCCGAGCAGTCCATGGTGCTTTTGAAAAACGAAGAGGTACTTCCGCTGAAAGAGGAGGAAAAGATCGCGTTTATCGGAGGCTTTGCAAAGACGCCGCGTTTTCAGGGCGGCGGAAGTTCCCACATCAACAGCTTCCGTGTCAGCAGTGCGTTAGAAGCAGTTTCCAGCATAGAAAAGGCTGCGGGAAATGTAACCTATGCGGAAGGTTTCGGCGTTGATCAGGATGTCTATGACGAGACGCTTGCGGCAGAAGCGATAGAAGCGGCACGCCAGGCGGATAAGGCGGTAATCTTCGCCGGTCTTCCGGAAAGTTTTGAGTCCGAAAGCTATGACCGGGCACATATGAGGCTCCCGGACTGCCAGAACCGCCTGATCTCGGAAATCATCAAGGTACAGCCGAAGACGATAGTTGTGCTGCATAATGGTTCTCCGGTGGAAATGCCATGGCTGTCGGATGTAAAAGGGATTTTGGAGGCATACTTAGGCGGACAGGCTGTAGGTGAGGCGGAGGTCAGGCTTCTCTATGGCAAGGTCAATCCTTCCGGTAAGCTGGCAGAAACGATTCCCTGTAAACTGACGGAGAACCCGTCCTACTTAACATTCGGAGAAAGTGAAAAAACCGTATACAGCGAAGGGGTATTTGTGGGATATCGTTACTATGATGCAAGACAAATGCAGGTAGCCTTTCCATTTGGCCATGGATTGTCTTACACGACATTTGCATATAGCAATCTGAAACTGGACCGGCATGAACTGACAGATCTGGATACTCTGACAGTCAGCGTGGATATTACCAATACCGGGAAGGTCAGGGGAAAAGAAATTGTACAGTTATATGTCCGCGATAACACCGGCGCCTGCAGACGCCCGGATAAAGAATTGAAAGGCTTTGAAAAAATCAGCCTGGAGCCGGGAGAGACCAAGACGGTGACTATGACACTGGATCACAGAAGCTTTGCCTGGTATCACACAGATCTGAAAGACTGGTATGCAGCCAGCGGAAAGTACGATATTCTGATAGGTGCGTCCTCAAGGGATATCCGTCTGTCGGAGTCTGTGCAGATGAATACATCCATCAGGCTTCCGTTAAAGCTGGATCTGAATGTGACGCTGGAGGAACTGGCTTCTGATGACAGGACCAGAAAATACGGCGATTATTTGAAAGATAAGTCGTATGCGTACTTTAACCAATATGAGGGAAATGGAGCATTGGCCGGGGATATGAATCATGCCCTGGTGGATTCCATGCCGATGCGCACACTTGTTTCATTTGGAATATGCACGAAAGAAGAAGTGCTGGATGTATTGAATAAACTGATGGAACTGTAGAAAAAACAACGCGGATATAGGAGAATGCATTATGTTTGAAAAATTATTTAGCCCAATTACCATTAAGGATATGGAATTGAAAAACAGGGTAGTCCTGCCTGCTATGGGAACGAAATTTTCCGGGAAAACAAGGGATGTGACAAAAACTTTGATCGATTATCATGTGGCACGTGTAAAGGGCGGCAGCGGTTTAAATATCGTAGAAGTCTGCAGTATACATACGCCGAGTGCTCCGAAAGGATTTCTTTCACTCAGCGAAGACACATACATTCCAGGCTTCCAAAGGCTTACAAAGGCCATTCATGAAGCAGGAGGAAAGGCAGGGTTGCAGCTTTGGCAGGGGAGCTTGGCCGTAGGTATGGATTCGGAAGCACAGATCCTGCTGGCAAGTGATATGGAGATGTCGCCGGGAGTAGTATCTCCGGGAATCAGCAGCGCGCTGGCCGGGAAGATTGCCGCCTGTTATGGAAAGGCGGCCGGCCGGGCCGTGAAAGCCGGGTTTGACTGTGTGGAATTCCATTGCGCGCATAATTATCTGCCCCATTCGTTTCTGTCAGGAGGGATCAATCACCGCGCGGACGAATACGGCGGCAGTTTTGAGAACCGTGCCAGATTTCCTCTGGCATGTATCCGTGCCATCCGTGAGAATATACCCGAAGGAATGCCGCTATTGATGCGGATCGACGCACATGATGATTATCTGGAAAATGGACTTACCATTGAGGACGTGATCGCATTTTGTAAACTGGCAAAAGAGGCAGGGGTGGATGTTCTGGATATATCACGCGGAAATATCCTGACCGCAGGTTTAAAATACGAGGTACCTCCGGTGGATATCCCTCATGCGTTTAATATCAAAAATGCTGCCAGAATCCGTAAAGAGACCGGAATGCTTACCATCGGTGTTGGCAGGATCAATACGCCGGAGCTGGCAGAAAAGATTCTCGAAGAGGATCAGGTGGACATGGTTGTGATGGGACGTGCCCAGCTGGCGGATCCGGAATTCTGTAACAAGGCAAAAGCCGGAAAATTGGAAGAAATAGATTATTGCGTGGGATGTAACCAGGGATGTTATGATGGATTTGAAAACAAAGAGTCTCCACATATTACATGTCTTCGGAATCCTGCCGTTGGAAGAGAAGCAGAATGTAAGATTATTCCGTCAGAGAAGCCCCAAAAAGTTCTGATCGCCGGAGGCGGTATTGCCGGTCTTGAAGCAGCGATTATTTTAAAACAGCGCGGGCATCATCCGATTTTATGTGAGGCTTCTGATAAACTTGGCGGCCAGTTTTTGACGGCAGGCGAGGCCCCGAGAAAAGAAGAAATGAAAAGGGCTGTTATTTCCATGGGAAAAAAAGCGGCCCGTATGGGTGTTGACATCCGCATGAATACAACAGTTACGGAAGAAATGATCCGGGAGATCAAACCGCATACGGTAATCAATGCAATCGGCGCGGAACCGGCAATTCCTCCGATTCCGGGCGTAGAACAGGAGTTTGTCGCAGACTCTCATGCAGTACTTAACGGGCAGGCTGTAGTGTCAGGGAATGTGGTTGTGATCGGCGGCGGCCTGGTTGGTATGGAAGTAGCGGAGTATCTGGCGGCAAAGGGTTCAACAGTAACGGTACTGGAGATGATGAAAGAATTTTGCGCGGATATGGGAAGTACCCGGAAGATCTGTGTAACGGAAAATATTTATGCCGCAGGGATCACTCCGGTAACAGAAGTCAAAGTGACGGAGATTAAAAAGGGTGCCGTGATAGGAGAAAAAGACGGAAATGTGGTGGAGTTCCCCTGTGATGCTGCTGTCATTGCGGTCGGGGCAAGGAATCGCGACGGAAGCGCGCTCAAGAGGGCATGCAGTAGAATTGGCTGCGGTTATTTAGAAGTCGGGGACGCAGTGAAGGCAAGAAGGGCGATCAACGCAACCAGAGAGGCGTTTGACGCTGCTATGTCATTTGATAAAGAAGAGATACATGTGTAATATCGTGAAGTAAAATATAAGATATAGTTGATCCAGCTTTATAAACTTTACTACGAAATTAAGAGGAATTTGTGTATGAAGGCAACAAAAGCATATCGTCTGTCCATGACAGAACAGGCACAGAAAATTGTAGATCAGATGACTTTGGAGCAAAAAGTCTGGCTGATGAGTGGAAATATTGATATCACAAAAATGTCTGCGGAGGAGTTAGAAGAGACAATTACAGCAGATGAAGAAAACCATTATAATGTAAAGCCGTATGCAGCGGGAGGACTTGAAGAATACAATTTACCGCCCATGCTTTTTGTGGATGGACCCCGCGGTGTTGTGTGCGGAAATCGGATGGCAACATGCTTTCCGGTATCTATGGCAAGAGGGGCAACCTTTGATATAGAGCTTGAGGAAAGAATAGGGCATTGTATTGGAAAAGAAACGAGGGCATTTGGCGGCAATCTGTTTGCAGGGGTCTGTGTCAATCTGCCATATCACCCGGGGTGGGGGCGCAGTCAGGAAACTTATGGGGAGGAAACCTATCAGATCGGACAAATGGGCGCCGCGTTAGCCAGAGGCGTTCAGGACGAAGATGTTATAGCATGTGTAAAGCATTACGCGTTTAACCAGATGGAAAATGCGCGTTTTAAATGTAGTGTAACCTGTGACCAGCGTACAGAACAGGAGGTTTATCTTCCGCATTTTAAAGACTGTGTGGATGCGGGAGCAGCCGGCATTATGAGCTCTTATAACCGCTATCAAGGTATACACTGCGGGCATCACAAGTATTTGCTCCGGCAGGTATTGAAGAAAGAATGGGGTTTCGATGGCTTTGTAATGTCCGATTTCTGCTGGGGAGTGCGGGATACCGTGGAAGCCGCAAACGGCGGACAGGATATGGAGATGCTCTGGACAGAACATTTTGGGAGCCGCCTTATAAAGGCTGTAGAGGATGGTTTTGTACCGGAGGAGAATGTAAATGAGGCGGCGCTTCGTATCGTACGGACTCTTCTTGCATTTGATAAAGAGCATAAGGAATATGATATGTCGGTGGTGGGATGTCCGGAGCACATCGCGGCAGCAAGAGAGGCGGCAGAGAAGGGAATTACTTTAATTAAAAATGAGAATGTTCTTCCTTTAAAAAGAAGCAGGACAAAGAAGCTGGCTTTGATCGGAAAGCTTGCGGATACGGCAGTGATCGGAGATCACGGCTCAAGCTGGGTACGTCCTCCCTATGTTGTAACTCCAAAAGAAGGATTGAGTGCGGCCAATGAAAAATGTGAAGTAATCCTTGATGACGGTTCAGACATTTCACGCGCGAAGAAACTGGCGGCAGAGGCGGATGCTGTAATCTTTGTGGTTGGATACAACTATGACGATGAAGGTGAGTTTGTATCTGAAAATGAGGTGGACAATTATATTGGATCCACGGGAGGAGACCGGAAAACCAGTCTCGGTCTGCATGAGGATGAAATTGAATTAATAAAAAGGGTCAGTCCGGAAAATGAAAAAAATACGGTTGTCCTCATTGGCGGCAATATGATCATGATGACGGAATGGTATGATTGTGTCAATTCCATTATTATGGCATATTATCCGGGGATGGAAGGCGGTACCGCGCTTGCGGAGATTATCTATGGGGATGTAAACCCATCCGGAAAACTGCCTTTTGTGGTTCCTTATTCGGAGAAAGATCTTCCCCATGTAGATTGGGAGGCAACGGATCAATATTACGAATATTATCATGGTTATACCCGTTTGGAGAAACAGGGAATCAGGCCGCTGGTGCCCTATGGCTTTGGTCTCAGCTATACTACATTTGAGATCACTGACCCGAAAGTACTCCTGGAAGGAGAGAACCTGAAAGTAACGGCAAAGATAAAGAACACTGGGGAAATGGACGGGGAAGAGATCGTACAGGTATATGTGGGATTCGAGAATTCGGCGGTTGACCGTCCGGTAAAACAGCTCCGCGGATTCAGACGTATCGGTGTAAAAGCCGGGGAGGTAAAAGAGGTTATGATCACGACACCTCTGGAGAAACTCAAATGGTATGATCCGGCTTATCGTGAGTGGCGGCTGGAGTCTATGGAGTATTCGATTTATGTTGGCTCAAGCGCGGCGGATGAAGATTTAGTACAATGTTGCATTAATAATTGAGTAATAAGTGCTCGCTGTCCATGCCATTACTGCGTTGGAGTCAGTCAACGATGCTACCGGCATCGCCTCCTTCCTCCGCCTTGTACTGACATGAACATCGAACGCTTATTACTTCAAAATTAATGCAATATTGTACTAGTACGAACATCAATTCGTTTGTAAAAATTCGGAGGTTCCTAAGTGAGACTCAGCCGCGGATAATTTTTTGGATATGTGACAATGCTGTATTTTGAAGCTGTAGAGTTACTGTGAATAGTAACGCTGTAGAAAAAAGCGTGTACATCGCGGGAGAAGGAGAGGACAACTATGTGCGGAAGATTTTTTGTAGACGAAGAGACAGCCAGGGAGATCGAAAAGGTGATCCACAATGTAGACCTTCAGATACAGAGAATGCGCACAGGCGATATCTTCCCTTCCCAGCCTGCGGGAATTTTGATACAATGCGGTAAGCGCAGGGAACAGACTGCGGAAATCGCTTCGGGCAGCATTTCACCTGCACTGGAACTGAAAGAAATGCAGTGGGGATTTCCGCAGTATCAAAAGAAAGGACTTCTGATCAATGCCAGGGCGGAGACTGCGTTGGAACGGAAAACATTTCGGGACAGCGTGCTGCACAGGCGCTGCGTGATACCGGCAAAGCATTTTTATGAGTGGGATTCCGATAAAAATAAGGTAACATTTTTCAGGAAGGACGCGGCCGTTGTGTATATGGCGGGATTCTACAACCGATTCGGGGATGAGGAACGTTTTATCATCCTCACGACACAGGCCAATGCCTCCGTGTCCCCTGTTCACCACAGGATGCCGCTGGTTCTGGAGACAGGGGAACTAAAGGAATGGGTATATGACGATCAATTTGCGCAATATGCCCTTCATAAGACACCGCCGGTGCTTGGGCGGGAGCAGGAGTATGAACAGCAGAGTTTGTTCCTGACATGAAAAAAAGGGCATTTCCGTAATGGGAATGCCTGAAATGCTAATCTGTCTTTGCCGCTGAGAACTGGTTTTGTAAAGTTTCTAATTCTGCTTTAAGCCGTTTGTTTTCAGCTTCCAATATATTGTTATGATCTGCAGCCTCTATGAGCTGTTCATTTAAGGAGGCAGTTGTCTGAAGGTTCTGCTCATAATCATGATAAAAGCTGGGGAAGTACTTTTGAAGCACCAGCTTTTCTATTTGTTTGTATGTATCAGACGATGGCGGAATCCGCCCGTCTTGCTGGTAAAGAATCCTGTTGATACTGGCAGTCCGGATATCATTCAGCTTTAACACTGAATCATGTGTGATGAATGAAAATTTACTGGCTTTAAGCAGAAACATATTGCTTTTGGAATCCGGGTGGTCAGTGGGATGGCAGACATCAGGATGTTTAAGCGGGGCATAGGAAAAAATCGGGAGGATATAGAGCAGTTTCTGCTTTACGCCAATCACCAGTCCCCTGTGTTCATAGGACATCTCCGGAATATAGTTTTTCCCAAACTCAAACTGGTATATTTCACCCTTATGTTTATGTTGCTTTTTACTCATGCATATGGTAAAGTAAAAGCACCCGCAATTCCAGCGGGTACATTTTCAAACATTCTAAATATCTGATATGAAAATTTCTATTCCATTTTCAAGGCTGTATCGCCTGATTTCAATGTTTGAAACGAAAAAACAAACCGTTATACCGTTGCTGTGAACACCATAGGTGGGAACATAAACTATACAGGGAAAGGAGTGATCGCATGCCTTGATTGTACTTGTATTCCGGCAGCCAAAGAACTATAATATAAGGGAAAACAAAGAGGAGTATGGATGGGACAAAAAGATATCGTAGAAAAACATCTGGAAGATTACAACGATGTGTTTGCCGACATCGTAAATGCGCTTGTTTTTAAAGGAAAACAGGCAGTGAGGCCCAGGGATCTGATTCCTGTGAAGGTCAGATCCCAGTATAAAGCAGACGAGGGGAAGCTGCATGAGGAAGAACGGGATAACGCAAAGTACTGGTCAAAGGGGAAAGTCAAGATCGCCCTGTTGGGACTGGAAAACCAGACGAAGCCAGACCAGGATATGCCTTTCAGAGTCATCGGATATGACGGCGCCGCCTACCGGTCGCAGTTGTTAGATGAGAAGTCAAAAGAACGCTGCCCGGTACTGAGCATCGTCCTTTACTTCGGAGAATCCCACTGGAACGGTCCGAGGTCGATTTTGGAGATTTATAAATGTCCAAAAGGGAAAAAAATCAGGAGGTGACCAAAACATGTGTGAAATACTGGATCAGATTGAAAACCGCGGAATCCAGAAGGGGATGGAGATTATGCGTGCGGAGAAGGATGCGGTGATTGCAGAAAAGGAGGCTTCTCGCTGGAATTATTTTATATCAGAGGAAGAATAGGAAAATATTCCACAGGGAGGTGTGGCAGAAATGATGAAGCTTCCGATTGGGGAAGAATTTTTTGGCAATATCAGAACAAAGGGATTTTACTATGTGGATAAAACCAGATTTATTGCAGATCTTTTAAAAAACCGGGGAAGTGTGAATCTCTTTACAAGGCCGCGCCGTTTTGGAAAAAGTCTGAACCTGGATATGCTTAAGACGTTTTTTGAGATTGGGACAGACGCCGCATTATTTGAAGGACTGGAGATCGAGAAAGAAGCAGAACTATGTGAACGACATATGGGGAAATATCCTGTTATTATGATCAGTCTGAAAGATGTAACAGGAGCATCCTATGAGGAAGCGTTAAAGGTGATGTCCCGAGTCATAAAAACAGAAGCCCGCAGGCATCAATATTTGCTGGAAAGTAATAAACTTACAGAGATAGATAAGGAGTCACTGCGGGAACTGTACGCAAAATATCTGGAAGAGGATGTACAGCAGGAAAGTATCAGGCTGCTTTCAGAAATGCTGAACAAGCATTATGGAAAGGGCGTGATCATTTTAATAGATGAATATGATGTTCCTTTGGATAAAGCATATCAAAATCATTATTATACACAGATGGTACATTTTATCCGGTCTGTATTCAGCCAGGCGCTTAAAACAAATAAAAATCTTGAATTTGCTGTTATTACAGGATGTCTGCGTATTGCCAGAGAAAGTATTTTTACAGGTTTAAATCATTTTAAGATCCGCGGCATTTCCGATGTGGAATGTGCGGAATATTTTGGATTCACAGATGATGAAGTCAGAACAATGATGGAGTATTATGGGGTGGAAGATAGGTTTTCTGATGTAAAGGAATGGTATGACGGATATCATTTTGGAGCGGTTGATGTATATTGCCCCTGGGATGTGATCAACCAGTGCGACAAATTGAGAGTAAAAAAAGACGCGGTCATGGAACCGCACTGGGAAAATAGCAGCAGCAATGCCATTGTTCAGGATATTTTGTCGGAAGCTACGGAAACGACGAAAGCAGAGATTGAAGTATTAATTTCCGGCGGATATGTAGAAAAACAGTTGCTTCCTGAACTGACATATACAGATTTTGACAGTGAGGATATAGATACCCGTCAGACATATTTATGGAGCGCGCTTTTTTCTTCGGGTTATCTGACGGATCAGGGGGAGACGGATGGGGGATACTATCGGCTGGTTATTCCCAACAGGGAAGTTCTGGGAATTTACGAGAAGAAGATTCGCTCATGGTTCAAAGTAAAAATACTCGGCGATACAGCTAACTGGAAAAAGTTCTGTATGGCCGTCAGAGATGGAGAAGCGGAGATAGTTGAGAAAATCTTAAACAAGTTTATGGCAGATTCCATTAGTATCAGGGATACATTTGTAAAAAAACCAATGAAAGAGAATTATTATCATGGAATGCTGTTTGGATTGCTGAAAGCAGAAGGAAGGTGGATTGTAAAATCCAATGCGGAATCGGGGACAGGTTACACGGATATCAAGATTACAATTCCGGCAGAGAAGATCGGGTGTGTTATCGAACTAAAATATGCGGAAGACGGGGCATTTGATTTTGCGTGCCGTGAAGCGATGAAACAGATTGAGGATGGGGGATATGCAACTGCGCTTATACAGGAAGGAATGCAGACAATCCATAAGTTTGGGATCGCATGTTATAAGAAAACATGTAAAGTGATATACAGGGGATGACAGAAGATGTATTTTAAATGAGAAATGGAGAGCAGCTTATGGTCGAGTGCATTGTTGTCGGAGCGGGCGGATTTATTGGGGCGGTCTGCAGATATCTGATCGGATTGATCCCATTTCATGAGGGATGCGCATTTCCGATAAAGACATTTTTAATCAATATAGCAGGATCTTTCCTCATAGGGATCATAGCGGCGCTGGCAATGAAAACAGACTGGCTCAATCCCAGAACAGTTTTGTTTTTAAAGGCCGGAATATGCGGAGGTTTTACGACCTTTTCCTCTTTCGCACTGGAAACGGGAGATTTGATAAAGGGCGGAAGGGCGCATATTGCAGCGCTGTACGCGATTCTGAGCGTGGTGTGCGGAACGGCCGCAGTATTCGCGGGACAGGGAATCATCCGGAAGGGATGATATCGGGCGGAGAGATTAGTGATGCCTTTACGTGACTGATTCCAGTCAGATAAAAAACGTCAATCAGCTTTTTACAAACTTCGCCCGACGAATTTGACTGTCATTTTTATCTGTCTGTGAACAGCAGCGCTTTTACTGCCAGGCCGCCAGATTTTTTTTGACAAACTGCTGAAATGTCCGGGGCTTTTTTCCCATAATCTGCTCAAAGACGGAGGTGACTTCCTTTGCAGATCCAAAACGCGTCATCATATACAGGATTCCCATAACCGTGCTGTATTCTTTTTCCAAACCTCTGATTTCGATCCAGTATTTTTTGGCAAAGGATGGATTTGGGTCTGCATACAGGATTTCCCGGCCCAGTTCTTTTGATAGAATTTCCGCAGCCTGCCGGTAGTCGATTGCTTCAGGGCCTGTTATAGAATACCCTTTATTTTGATGCATTTCCGGTTCACTCAATACTTTGGCCGTGATTTCCCCAATGTCCTCTGCGTCTATAAAGCTGGTCAATGCCTTTTTTACAGGAACGACGATCCGGTTGAAATGTTTGATTTCAAATGCGTGAACTCCGCTGATGTTCTGCATAAAAAAGCCAGGACGTATATGGCAGTATGGAAGGCCGGCCCGTTCTATGTACTTTTCAATTTTGTGGTGCGGTGGGAAAGGGTTATGCTCAACGCCGATCAGGGAGAGGAAGCTGACAAGCCGGATTCCGCCCTTTTCTTTCAAAGCATCTATAAAAGGCTTCAGATCTTCGGGCTTTCCCAAATGCGGCGGGCGCATAATAAATATCCTGTCAACATCTTTTAAAGCGCCGTGAAAGGTTTTTGGGTCAGTAAAGTCAAAATAAACGATCTCTGCCCTGTCTTGAAACATTTCAGAGAGCTTGCCGGTGCGGGTGCTTGCAGCCGTGATCTCCTGCCCATTTTCAAGGGCATATTGCGCAACATATCTTCCTACATTTCCGGATGCACCGGTAATCAATATTCTGCCCATTGCTTTTTTCCTCCAAGAAATTTGATTTGCTGGTTTCATCAGCATTCGCTTTTTCAAAATCGGTCTTTTTATAGAAAGCAACCCATGCTATAATGACCATATCACAATAAAATGATAATACAATCTGGAGGAAATTGGAAGATGAAAATTTTGGTCATTACAGGCAGCGCACATAAAAAAGGAACATCATCATATCTGGCAGATTCATTTATCAGGGGAGCGGAAGAAGCCGGGCATGAGGTCTTCCGGTTTGACGCTGCATTTAAAAATGTGCATCCCTGTGTCGGATGCGATTCCTGTCAGAAAGGAAGCCGGGCCTGCGTATTCAAAGACGACATGCAGGAGTTGAACCCGGAGCTTTTAAAGGCGGACGCAGTTGTATTTGTTTCTCCCATTTATTATTATGATATAAATGCGCAGATAAAAGCTGTCATAGACCGTTTTTACGCAAATAATTCCGCATTGAAGGGGGCGGATAAAAAGGCGGTTTTGATGATTACATATGGGGATGAAACAGAAGAATCGGCGGAGGGCGCGGCTGCTTCTTACAAGGGCATGGTAAAATATCTGGAATGGAAGGATGCGGGGATAGTCTCTGCAAAAGCCTGCTATGTACTTGATGACATCCTGGATTCAGAATATCCGAAGCAGGCATATGAGCTGGGGAAGAATCTGTAAATAAATTTGGATTTTAAAGGACGTGAGATGGTATGTGGTTCCTATTTGCATTGTTATCCGCAGTTTTTGCGGCGCTCACCTCAATACTGGCAAAGGTCGGCATCGAAGGTGTTAACTCCAATCTGGCGACAGCCATCCGCACGGTGGTCGTGGTAATGATGGCATGGGGAATGGTGTTTCTGACCCATGCCCAAAACGGCATTTCCGAAATAAGTAGAAAAAGCTGGCTGTTTTTGATATTGTCCGGTCTGGCAACGGGCGGTTCGTGGCTGTGCTATTACAGGGCGCTGCAGTTGGGCGAAGCGTCAAAGGTTGTGCCGATTGATAAATTGAGTGTGGTCATCACATTGGTTTTGGCGTTTCTGTTTCTACATGAGGAATTTACGGTGAAATCATTGATCGGCTGTGTTTTGATTGGGACGGGGACTTTGATGATGGTTTTATAAAATGGGGCTGCCTGGAATCAGCCACTTCCCCCACATTAGCAAAAAACCAAGATGTCCAGAATCGGCAGACAGCTTTGCCGGCTGTTTTTGCGCATGCGGGTGAAATGACTGTGAATCGTAATCATAAAAAACATTCCAACTGTACGGTTGCATTTATCTGCGGCATCTGATTCCGCAATGAGATTACATTTCTATTATGCCGTAATATCCACTGTTAAAGCAAACGCCTGCGCAGGCTGTGGCTGCGGCATACCGGTACTGGTATAGGAATAACCGCTGTCGGGGATGATGAGTGCTGCGGCAGATTGGGAATCCTTACCCGCTTCGGACAGTTCTACCCGGTCTGCTGCGGTTTTTTTGGAATCTTCCTCATCTTTCTTTTCATTCAGCTTGCTGGTTTCGTCTTTCTGGTCTTTTTCTACTGCGTTCTGTTTCAAGTCGTCATTTGTCTTCTGGGCTGCTTCCATCATCTGGTCCATGACATCCTGGGCCCGGCCTTCTAATTCTTCCATCTGGGCCTTTTTATTTTCACTTGGATTTTGATCATGTTTCAACTCTGATTTTAATACGTTTGCCCTTCCCTGCAGTTGTGTGCTGGCAGACTGCATAGCGCGCATCTGTGTCAGCGTATTTCCAGCCATCATAAGATTTGTCATTGACATAAAAATTCCTCCTTGCTTATTGTGTGATATTCAAAATATCGGCAGAATAAATGAAGATTTTATTCAAATGAAGCAGACGGGCTTTTTTTTGCTGTCAAAGGGTCAAGAAGATAAATTATTGACAATCCGACATGCATGTCGTATAATATAAGACACATATGTCGGAAAGGAGGTATACTGATGAATAAAAAAGGACAGAAAACAAGGGAGCATATCAAGAAATGCGCTGCAATTTTATTTGCGGAAAAGGGGTTTAAACAGGTCACCATGAAGGATATCTGCGAGGCTGCACAGTTGAGCCGGGGCGGTTTGTACTGCCATTATGAAAGCACCCGCCAGATTTTTCAGGAAATGATCGACGATATGATGAGCCGGCAGGATCAGGAATTTGACCTGAGAATCGGGCAGAACCAATCAGCCGTAACGATATTGGATGATATTTTGGAGGGCTACAGGAAGGAAATGCTTGACAGCCGTTCCTCATTAAGCACGGCAATCTATGAGTACTTCAGCCTTCCGGAGATCGCGGGACAGAAAAATGCATTATACCAGCAGTATCTGATATCCGCGAATACATGGAAAAAGCTGATACAGTACGGCATAGACCGAAAGGAATTCCATGAGGTGGACATTGAGGCGGTATTTCATCTGATCGTATTTTCGTATCAGGGGGTAAGGATGTACAGCAAGCTGATGCCGGTGGATGAGGGAATACCCTCCGGGATTGTCAGACAAATCAAAAAAATATTGGTAAAGGAGTGAATGGAATGGCAACGATTTTTGAACGCTTTTGTGAGGAACCAAACGCAATGATCAATCCATGTGATGTGATGGAAAAAAAGGCCGGTTTTCCGAAGGTGTGTATCACAACATTTTCCGAAGGCGTGATCCAGGAATTTGTCCGGAGGAATCCGGCAAATGTGATTGCAAGCTTGTATACTGCGAATGGGGCGCTTCCTGTGTACGAGATCGAGTACGCGGGCAAAAAGGTGGGATTATTTCTCTCCAGGGTAGGTGCGCCCGCCTGTGTGGCCGGGCTGGAGGAAATCATCGCCATGGGAGCAGAGAAAATCATACAGTTTGGCGGCTGCGGCATCTTGAACCAGGCGGCCGCTGACAACAGGATCATTATACCGTCGTCAGCCGTCAGGGATGAGGGCACAAGCTACCATTATATTCCAGGAAGCGAGGAAATCCATGCGGACAGCGCTTCGGTCGATACGGCGGTGAGATGCATGGAAAGCCACAAGATTCCCTATACGGTGGGAAAAATCTGGACCACCGACGGGATCTACCGGGAGACGCGGGAGGCGGTGGCGGAGCGCAAAAAACAGGGCTGCATTGCAGTTGAGATGGAATGCTCGGCCTCCATGGCCGCTGCCAGATTCCGCAATGTACCGATCATCCAGTTTTTCTACGGGGCGGACAGCCTGGATTCTGACAAATGGGAACCCCGGGACCTGACGGACTACGGCATGAGCGCTGGAGATAAATATATGACCATCGCTTTGGAATGCAGCCTTTTATTCCCGTGAAGTAAATCTCCATGCAGCCATGGCTGCATGGAGATATGACATTCGACTATTTCAAAGGAAGTGTGACAAAGAATGTAGCCCCGCCCCCATCCGTGTCTTTACAGCCAACTTTACCATTCATCATTTTTGCAAGCTCGTCTGCTATGCTGAGTCCTAATCCAAAATTTGATTTATCTGTCCTTGATTCGTCGGCGCAATAGAAACGGTTAAAAATATACGGCTTAACATCTTCTGGAATGCCCTTTCCGTGGTCGATTACGAAAAATGTGATATGTTTTGCCGTTACTGCTGTTTTAATTTCGATTTGCTCATTGTTTATGGAATGGTGAATGGCATTGTCCATAAAAATTGATAATATCTGAAAAAGCCGTTCTTCATCTGCACAGAATTTAGGATAACTGCTTTCACTGATTTCCAAGCGCAGGCGGATTTTTTTGCTGATGCAGATCGGTTCATAAGCTTCATATAAGGAGATTAACAATGTGTCTATATCAATGATATTTTTGCATAATGTCCATGATTTGGCATCAGATGAAGCCAGAAGCAGCATATCCTTGACCAGTTTCGACATTCTCATGCATTCATTGTCTAATATGTTAACAGATTTTCTAAATTCAGTATGATCTATTTGTAATTGTTCCAGCTTTTCTGCGTTTGCCAGAATAACGGCAAGCGGGGATTTCAATTCATGCGAAGCGGAAGCGATAAAATCCTTCTGGCTTTTCAACATTACTTCCGTTGGTTCTAATGCTTTCTTTATTAGAAAATGGCTCATAATCGTCACGGTAATAAGAGAAAGAAACCACAAAGAAACATAGAGGAAAGCCTGTTTTGTTAAAATATCAAATAAGGACTGCTGCCTGTAAATCAACGACAGGTGGTAAGCCGTGTTATTTGGCATTACAATCGTTGCAAGTATCCCTAAATATTCGTCATTTCTCGTTCCATGAAACTCGAATATACCGCTTTGGTTTGTAGTCGGTTTCTTATCATTTGTGATTATGAAAATATCTTCTTTGCCAGTCTGTATGCGGAAACGCTCCAAAAGAGTGTCTGCATCCGTAGGAAAGTCAGAATCTGTCTGGTATATTATCTTTCCAGAGGAATCTTGAATATAGCAGAATATAGGGCGTTTGTACTCATGGTAGAAATCCGCAATAGATTCAAAATCCTGGCTGCTATCTTCAAGCTGGTATATCATCTGCGTAACCATTTTCTGAAAAAAAATAATCTCATTTGATTGCTCCATGTGGATATAGTTTTTGCAGAGAATCATCATAATTGATGTAATGATTAACATAATAGCCGTTATAAAAAAGGCGTTTAATTTTTTTGACAGTGGTTTCAGCATTTGTGGTCTCCAATCTGTCATGGCTTGTATGACATAAACATTTTATTTCCGTTTCTGGGTTAGAGAGTATCCAGCCCCATATACGGTTTTTATTTCACAGATACTCTTTAATTCCCTTAACCGTTTCCGTAAAAAAGAAATGTAATTATCAACATTTCCCTGTTCAACTTCCGATGATGTACCCCATATTTTCAATATCAATTGTTCTCTTGAGAAAAGTGTTTCTGGACTTTTCATAAGGACATATAACAATTCAGACTCTTTTGCTGTTAAAAAAATAGTCTTTAGGCTGCAAGTCAGTCCACGGTTTGATTTATTAAAACACAAGTCTGCGTAGTAGAGATTATCCTCTGCTTTTATTTCGCTTGGACGCCTTGTTAAAGCCCTCACACGGGCAAGTAGTTCCTGTATATGGAATGGCTTGGCTAAATAATCGTCAGCTCCGCCGTCCAATCCCTCTATCTTTTCATTAAGGGCGGTCATCCCTGTAATGATGATAACAGGAATCTGGATGCCTTTTTTCCGCATAGCTTTAATAATTGTCAGCCCGTCAATAACAGGGAGCATCCTGTCCACAATAGCTAAATCATAGGAATAATCTGTATGTAAGGCATACAGCATGGCAGCTTCCCCATCATTACAAGCATCAACCATATACCCGTTTTTTGTTAATTGTGATTGTATCGAGCTGCAAAGCTCTAAATCATCTTCTAAAAGAAGTATTTTCATTTTTTCAATCCTTTCCTGGTTTTGTTTATTTTCCCAAAGTATAAAAGCAGATCTGCAATTTTGCTGCTATTTGCAACAGTAAATATTTCCAACCCACTTATCCATTCGCAAAAACCGTGCTGACGCACTCTTACGTCTGCTAACGCAGCCGCTTAGTATTAATATAATATGAAATTCTGTAAAAATCCTCTAAAAAGTCACTTATATCTTTTTGTATTTTACAGGATTTTTAGCAGGGTTTTTAGATACAATGGCTTTGTTATTTGAATGCCGTGCATCCTTGCGGGGCATCTAAAAACTATGATATAAGGAACTGTGCAAAAATAATCTTACCGTTTTACTTGTCCAAATCTTCATACACTGCGTTGTCGTCAATCGACGTACCCCGGTACGCCTCATTCCTCCGCCTTGTGTCTGAAAATTTGTTCTGCGCAAAAAGGCAAGTTATTTTTGCACAGTTCCTAAATACAAACATATCAAAAAGAAAGGCGGAAAAGAATGATGAAGATCAAAAAATTAATGCGGGCATTCGTGGTTGGGGCAAGTATTTTTACTTTGGCAGGCTGCGGTGCGCCAAAAGGAGCAGGCACAAACGGAGAAAGCGAAGCTAAAGATACTTATATTGAAAATGGCACAACAGGCTCTGACAAAAAAGAGATTTCCAATGAGAACAATTCAAATGATGTCGGGAGTATGGATGGTGATGAAATAATTGCGGCATCTGATCTGCAGGGACATGTAATCGAGTTTTCAGATCTTGGATGCGTGGTGAACCAAGTAACATCAGATCATGCTGACGAGGCTGTCGTCGCCGCGGAAGGGTACGAAAATGAGGGGGCAAAAGTGACTGTTAAATATGGAGATCACTGCATATTCCAGAGAGCAGTGATAAGCATAGCGATTGGAGAAGCCACGGTCAATGACGCTGCCAAAGAGGATATCAAGAAAAAAACATCATTGCTGCTCTATGGGAATTTTGACAATACAGAAAATTTTACAGCTGAAAAAGTAATCATTACCCAATATGAATAGGAGGAAGGAATGGACATGGCATTCTATCAGCTTGCGTTTCGGTACTTGAAGCGAAAAAGAGCCAAGACAGTCTTATTGTTTTTTGTGCTGCTCATTGTGAGCAGCATGATACTAAGCACAAACATGATTCTCCGTGCAACGGCTGATTCAAAAACGGCAATTGGAGAAAAAACAAAAGCAAAAGTTGTCATGGGGATTTTGAAAGAGGATGACAGGATTACATTGGATGACGTGGAATGGATAAAGGATTTAGAGGAAGTTTCCACTGTAAATTGCCTGGCAAAAAACGATGCGTTTCCTGTAAATTTCCAATTGGTTACGGGCAGCGATTCTACAGAAGCATCCAATCAGAAAGTATCCCTTCTATCCTACGATAATCTGGAAAATGACAGCGGGTTTTCAGAAGGGGTATACCGTCTTGTATCTGGCAGCTATATTGCGGGGGACATAAAAGGGATTGTTATCAACTCTTATCTTGCGGATGCCAATCAATTAAAATCAGGAGACTGGATAGAATTAGAAAATACCAATGGAAAGCGGGTTTCCTTAGAAATTGTCGGTATCTTTTTATCTGGAAATGAAAGCAGGCAGCCTGAAGGAATGGATTCTGTAAACCGTATTGAAAATCAGATATTCATAGATAACAGTTCCTATTCGGATTTATTTGAAACGGAGGGTTATGCCAAAGTTGCTGTTTATTGCAAAAATCCAGAGCAATTAAGTTTATTAGAGGAAGAATTGAATAAATATTTATCTGATAAAGCAGATTCTACGACATCTGATACCTTGTATCAACAAATGGCTCTGCCATTAGAACAGATTACCAGGGCTGTAAAGCTTATGCTTGCCCTAACGCTTCTGGCAGGAACAGTGATCGTATCTTTACTGCTTTGTATGTGGATGCGGACACGGCAGAAAGAAACGGCTATTTTTATCAGTGTTGGAAAATCAAAAGCCAGTATTTTTTTACAGGTATTTATGGAATCATTTTTCGTCTTTGCATTCGCTGTCCTTGGCTCATGTTGTCTTGGAAACTTTATGGCGGGCATTTTACAAGGTTTCCTTACGGAATCTGGAACAACAGACATTTCTTTAGAAGTTTTATTACAGTTCAAAGATGTAGGCATTCTGGCAGGTTTGGGAAGCCTGCTTGTATTGGCGGCAGTCATAGTTTCTCTGCTCCCGATATTAAGAACGAACCCCAGAGAAACTTTATCGAAAATGGAGGGATAGACAATGAATAGTTTCCAAATGGCGTGGCGTTCGGTTATACGCAAACCAGTCAAAAGCATACTTCTGTTTTTTGTAGTATTTATGATCAGTCTGTTTTTTTTATCGGGCATGGCCAGCCGAAACGCAAGCATCGCAACCCAGAATAAGACAAAGCAGGCAGTAGGGGCTGGATTTCTGATAGAAGCAAACGAAGCAAACAAGCGGAACAGGGCAGATGAAATTCTTGCAAAAAAGACCGAGGGGGAAGAAGGGAATTTCGATGGCGTGAATGTCGAAAAAATAGAAACAAACTATGGTACGTCATGGAGAGTATCATATGATAATTCGTTCCAGACAATTTTAATCCATGATATGGAAAAGATTGCCGCTGTTTCCGGCATTTCCGAGTATAATATTACAACTGCCGTTACAGCAGTGAATCCTGTGGATTTTTCCAGAATTGAGGATGATGATGTAGACCAGAGCTCTGATTTACTTTGTGTCAGCTTAATCGGCAATAAAGATATGGCATTGGATGCCAATGTCCTGTCAGGAAATGTAACAATGAAGGAGGGACGGATGATAACGGAGGAGGATGTTGACGTATGCGTGATCTCAGAAGAACTTGCCGCAAAAAACAACCTGTCGGTTGGAAACAGAATACAATTTAATGACCGCCGTGATATAGAGAATGGAACCGTCTTTGGGGCGGAGATTGTTGGGATTTACAGGGTTCAGCAGAAAATGACGCCTGTCATGTCCGGAGATACTTACCGTTCTGAAAATATGATCTTTACCGATTTAGGATTTCCAGAAAAAGCAGAAGGAAGTACATCAGGTGCATTGTACGAAAAAGCATATTTCAAAGTGGCAGACGTGAACCAATACGATGAAATAAAAAAAGAGATACAGAAAGCGGATATTGGATGGGAACGCTATGATTTGATTGACAACAACGGAAATATTGATAAGATGTCGAAAAATTTCAATGATTTGGAGAATGTCAGCCAGATATTAGTTATCGTAGTTGCAGGAGCCAGCCTGATCATCCTATTTTTAGTATTTGTTTTTTGGATGAAAGGGCGGGTGCAGGAAATCGGAATTTTATTAGCCCTTGGCACACCGAAGATAAAAATATTGGGGCAGATATTATTGGAAGCATCCATGATCGCTGCCGCCGCCTTATTCCTCTCTTTTACGGCTGC
>Ga0137308_101353_pt1 | contig 24861 bp, 19 predicted proteins | sample Inofrocosms_June_FD_97181 | JGI IMG/M metagenome (GOLD analysis project Ga0137308, IMG submission 97181) | Mouse cecal microbial communities from Vienna, Austria - N-Acetylneuraminic and N-Acetylglucosamine D2O microcosms_June | ecosystem: Host-associated > Mammals > Digestive system > Large... | reverse complement strand
TATGCAGGACGGCATAAAAAGCTGTGAATTTATTTTACGGAAACAGAATGGCTTACACCCTTTCAGGATGTTTTTCAGAAGGTGCTTCGGGACGAATTGAAAATTTGGAAAATTCCAGGTTTTAGTGTTATTAATGAAGAAACGGCGCGGAAAAAACATTTTATAATTTGAGTATTCAAAAGCCTAGTTCCATGAGCAGTGTACCGCAGTGCTTAGCCGGGTGCCATGCCTGCATGGGCATTTGGCTCTGATTTCCCAGCCAAAAAAGTTGCCATGGCAAATCTTTGGGGCTGGGATTTTTAATCTTATAGGAAAGACCGTGTTACTGTAAAGTGTTAAAGTCCATGACTTTCCTATAAGATAAAAATAGAGATGCGCACTCGCACAAGAGGTAAAATATTGCTTCGCAATTGTGCTTGGACACTTTGTTCCAGTATTATTCTGGAAAAGGAATAAGCAGGTTACCGGGTGGTGTGTTCCTCTGGATAGGAAAATCCCCAGCTTTTCCGTATCTTTGTCATCACATCCATCACATCTGCAGTGTAGTCCAAATGCATTTCATTTCCCATGCCGGACACGGCCTGTTCCATGTCGCAGATTTCATACCAGAGGGCGTCCGCCGTATCCCCACATGCGATGGTTTCCTGGCGGCCGTCTTCCGTATAAGTGATGGTGGCCTGCTGTGCCCGGGGATAGTCATAGATTTCAATATATCCTTTGTCAAAGGAAACCGTTCCCCGTTTGGGCTGCTTTGCATGGAGGGAGAGGGTAGCAGTAGCCAGTTCCCCGGCCGGGTTCATCAGCAGGATGCCCGCCTGCTCGTCCACGCCGCTGGGGGCATATTTTACCTGTGAAGACACTTGGTCTGGGGTTTCAGAGAGGAACCAGCGGATAAAGGAGAGGGCATATACGCCGATATCCAATAAAGCGCCCCCAGCCAAGGCGGGGTTGTAAAAACGGCTGCCCATATCGTATTCCCTGTAGCTTCCAAAGTTCATCTGTACCACCCGCAGGCTGCCTAAGCTGCCGCTTTGTACAAGGGTTTGCAGTTTTTTGTACAGGGGCATATGGTACAGGGTCATTGCTTCTGCCAAAATTAAGTGGTTCTGCTCTGCCAGCGCTTTTGCCTGCGCCAGTTCTTCGGAATTTAGAGTAATTGATTTTTCACAGAGGACATGCTTCCCATGCCGCAGCGCTTCGTTTAAATACTGGCTGTGGGTGTTATGGGGCGTGGAAAGGTAGATAATGTCTATCTCCTTGTCTGCAAAAAGGTCTGCTGTATTTTCATAGACTTTTGGGATGCCATATGTTTTGGCAAAGCTGACGGCATTTGCGTGGGTCCTGTTTGCAACTCCGGAAATAGCCCTGCCGTGGCTTTGCATGGCCTGTGCCAGTTCATTTGCAATGGAGCCGCAGCCAAGGACGGCCCAACGGTAAGTTTCCATAATGTTTCCTCCTGTCGTAGGTTTTATGTGGCGTTATGATGCGGTGCCATATCTGCCAATATTATAGCATAAACCCGGGGGCGTGGGAACAGGCGGTTTGTTGGCGGCCGTCACCAAATTTTTATATTCCCGCTTTCACAGAAGATATCGATGCTTTTTTTCTTTTGGCTGCCCTGTTTCTGGTAGAGGACCTGCCCGTCCTCATTTTCCTTTATGGAAGTCCCATCCACGCTGATGGATCCATATTCTGTTTCCAGGCCATAATTATAGCTGGAAACCTGATCCGAGAGCATAAGCCGGACGTCGCCGTATTGGGAGGAAATGGAAGTATTCCCAAGGGCGGCATTTTCCAGGGCTAAGTTTCCCGATTCCAGGGAGAATTCTCCTTTTTTGACAGAAATGCTGCCTGCTTCGCAGTCGCCATACTGGCCGTTGAAGGACAGGGTTTCCGCTTCAAGCTGGGAAACGTCCAGGTTTCCCGATTCCAGGGAAAATTCTGCCCGGTTGGAAACAGACAAGGCGTCCCCTGTAAAATTCCCGTAAGAATCCGAAACAGTTAAGTTCTTGCAGGTAATCCCCTCAAAGTTAATGTTGCCGGATTCTGAGGAAATGATTAAATCATCCCCGGAAAATTCCCCGAAATCCAAATCCCCATAGGCTATGGAAAATTCTGCCCGTTCTGCATTTGCCTGTTCCGCGTCCACATCCCCGCTTTCCATTGTGACTTCCAAAAGCTTTAAGTAGTGGTCTTTGGGGACATAGAGGTTTAAGTAGAGGGGCCCGGGGTTTGTGAAGTGTGCCCCTATTCCGAAGGAAATAAGGAATTGCTTTTGGGCATGGCCTTCTTCAAAGTAAAATTTCCCATCGGATACTCCGTATTCTGGCTTGGTGTAGGTGCCGTCCAGACGGTATTCCAGATAATAGCCGTCGGATGGCAGGATGGAAAGGTCGGCGTAGCTTAAGCAGATGGTTGCTTCGGAAAATTCATCCAGCTTTGTTTTTTCCAGCGTGTGGGGCTGCGGGGATTTTTCCTTCCGGGGGCCATCGCTGCTGGCAGAAGCAGAGGCGTTGTCTTTGATTCCGCTGGCGATAATGATGCCGGAGCACACAACCCCGGATAAGATGGCGAAGCCTAAGAGTAAGGTTAGAAGTTTGCTGCGTTTCATAGTGGTCATCCTCCTTCGGTACTGGTTATTTTCAGGCAGTGGGAACCCTTTCCACAGCTATGGGCTGGGCAAGATTCCATTACTTATTATAACGATGCAGGAGGGGGGATGACTTCATTTGAAAAAATATTATGGGATTTTTGGTCCAGGATGGCAAAGGCAGCGCTGGAATGCAATCCGCGGGGTATGGTCCTCCACATAAATGATGCCGCATTCCTGAAATCCATACCGTTCCAGCAGCCGCCGCATCACTCGGTTTTCCCTATGGGTATCAATGCGGATGTTCCGGGTAATTGCCCCGCAGAACTCCAGACATTGGGAAAAAACGCCGGGGCATTTGCCATTGCTGGCAATCCGGTGAATGACGCCGTAGGGGAGGGCGTTTCGCCAATGCCCTTCTATGTGCTGGTAGGTAGGTTCTTCGCCCACCCAGAAAGCAAACACCCCTGCGGGCTCCCCGCCGTATTCCATAAAGAATAAATGGCCGTTTTGGATGTCCTGCCGGATGGTTTCCGGGGCAGGCTTATCGGCGCCCCATTGGGTGGGGTTGCCGTTTTCCGCCATTTGCTGCCTTGCATAAGCGTAAATGGGGAGGATCTGCGGGAGGTCCTGAAGGGTTGCTTTCCTTATTTCTGGTTTTAAGTTTTGTTTCATCAGGGATGGCTCCTTTGCTGGGTTTTTGGGCTGCAGCCGCCGTGCCGCCGGAAACGCCCTGTTATTCCCCAAGGTTCTCTTTGGCTAAGTTCTTCTGGGCCGTAGACAGCATCAGCTTAATCCGGTTTAGCTGGTTTACCTCCGAAGCCCCGGGGTCATAGTCAATAGCTACAATATTAGAAAGGGGGAACCGGTGCCGGATTTCCTTAATAACCCCTTTCCCCACTACATGGTTGGGCAGGCACCCAAAGGGCTGGGCGCATACAATGTTGTTGGTCCCGGAGTGTATCAGCTCCAGCATTTCCCCCGTCAGGAACCACCCTTCCCCGGTCTGGTTCCCGGTGGAAACAATGGGGGAGGCATATTCGGCCAGCGTCCCAATCCGTGCAGGAGGGGTAAAGCGGCGGCTGCGCCCAAATTCCTTCCGCGCCGCGCTGCGCAGCCATTCTAAAAGCCCGATGCCTAAGTTGGCGATTCTGGCGTAAGATTTTTTTAAGCCCAGCTTTTCCGCCCGGAAATTCTGGTTGTAGAAGCAGTAGAGCAGGAAGTCCATAAGGTCTGGGACCACTGCTTCCGCGCCTTCTGCTTCTAGCAGCTCTACCAGATAATTGTTGGCGGCAGGGAGGAATTTCACTAAAATTTCCCCTACCACGCCGACCTTTGGCTTGGGTTTTTCCACAATGGGGAGCCGGTCAAAGTCCCGGATGATTTCCCGGCAGTAACGCTTGAATTTCCGGTGGGAAACCAAATGCCTGCTGGAAAGGAACTCCATGCATTTCTGTTTCCATGCTTCATGGAGGGCATTGGCTGCGCCTGCCTTTTCTTCGTATGGTCTGGTGCGGTAAAGGCAGCGCATGAAAATATCGCCGAAAATCAAGGCGTACAGCCCTTTCTGCAGGAGGGGCAGGGTGAACTTGAAGCCCGGGTTGGACTCAAAGCCGCTTAAGTTGACGGAAATCACCGGGATATCAGGGTAGCCGGCCTTTTCCAGCGCACGGCGGATGAAGCCAATGTAATTGGAAGCGCGGCACCCGCCGCCAGTCTGGGTAATGACGACGGCAGTCCGCGCCAAGTCGTATTCCCCGGATAGTATGGCTTCCATAATCTGCCCTACCACAATCAGGGATGGGTAGCAGGCGTCGTTATTGACATATTTCAGCCCCATGTCCACGGCAGATTTCCCGCCGCTTTTTAGGACCACGATATGGTACCCGGCAGACTGGAAGGCAGGTTGGAGCAGGTCAAAGTGGATGGGCGACATCTGGGGGCAGAGGATTGTGTAATTTTTACGCATTTCCTCGGTAAATACCACACGTTTGTAGCTGGAAGGCTGTATCTTGCAGCTAACTTTCTGTTTCTCCCGGACCCGGAGGGCGGAGAGGAGGGAACGGATGCGGATGCGGGCGGCGCCCAAATTGTTTACCTCGTCAATTTTCAGGCAGGTGTAAATCTTCCCTGATTTTGACAGGATATCCCCCACCTGGTCCGTAGTGACGGCGTCTAATCCGCAGCCAAAGGAATTTAATTGGATAAAATCCAAGTCCTCCCGGGTTTTGGCATAATTTGCCGCTGCGTAAAGCCTGGAATGGTACATCCACTGGTCCATGACAAGGAGGGGGCGTTCCAGCTCCTGCAGGTGGGAAATGGAGTCCTCGGTCAGCACGGCAATCCCATAGGAATTAATCAGTTCTGGGATGCCGTGGTTGATTTCCGGGTCGATGTGGTAAGGCCTGCCGGCAAGGACAATGCCCCTGCGCCCGGTTTTTTCCATATAGGATAAGGTTTCTTCCCCTTTGCGGCGGATGTCCGTGCGCATGTTGGAAAGTTCCTGCCATCCGGCGTCCACTGCGGCATCAATTTCCCCAGGCGGGATGGAAAATTCTTCCTGGAACACCAGCCTTAGCTGTTCCGCCAAAGCTTCCTTGGATGCAAAGGTCAGGAACGGGTTTAAAAACCGCACCTTCCCGGAGGTAATTTCATCCACGTTGTTTTTGATGTTTTCCGCGTAGGAGGTGACAATGGGGCAATTGTAGTGGTTATTGGAATCCGGGAATTCGTCCCGCTCATAGGGGATGCAGGGGTAGAAAATAAAATCCGCCTGCTCCTTGATGAGCCATGCAATATGCCCATGGGCCAGCTTGGCCGGGTAGCATTCCGATTCGCTGGGGATGGATTCAATGCCCATTTCGTAAATTTTCCGCGTGGACTGGGGGGAAAGCAGGGTGCGGAATTGTAAGCTTTTGAAAAAAACCGCCCAAAAAGGGTAATTTTCATACAGGTTCAGTACCCTTGGGATGCCCACAGTTCCCCGGGCTGCTTCCTGCTCTGGCAAGGGCTCGTACCGGAAAAGCTGCTGGTTCTTGTATTCAAATAAATTTGGGACCTGTTCTTTGTTTTTTTCTTTCCCAAGCCCTTTTTCGCAGCGGTTCCCTGTGATAAACTGCCGGTTCCCAGAAAAGCGGTTGATGGTGAGCAGGCAGTGGTTCGTGCAGCCCTGGCATCTTGTCAGCTTGGTGTCTACCTCCAGGCGGTTGATTTCCTCTAAGGAAAGCATCGTGGTGGAAGGGGATTCCTCGTAGCGTTCCCGGGCAATCAGCGCAGCCCCGAAAGCCCCCATAATCCCTGCAATGTCCGGCCGGATGGCTTCGCAGCCGGAAATTTTTTCAAAGCTCCGCAACACGGCGTCGTTGTAAAATGTCCCGCCCTGCACCACGATATGTTTCCCAAGGTCCTTGGCGTCGGAAACCTTGATTACCTTGAACAAGGCGTTTTTGATGACAGAGTAAGCAAGCCCAGCGGAAATGTCGGAAACCTCCGCCCCTTCCTTCTGCGCCTGTTTTACTTTGGAGTTCATAAAGACCGTGCAGCGGGTCCCTAAGTCAATGGGGTTCCTTGCAAACAAAGCGGCCTGTGCGAAATCCTCTACGGAATAGTTTAAGGATTTTGCAAAGGTTTCGATAAAGGAGCCACAGCCGGAGGAGCAGGCCTCGTTTAGCTGTACGCTGTCTACGGTCTGGTTTTTGATTTTAATGCATTTCATGTCCTGGCCGCCAATGTCCAGGATGCAGTCCACGTCCGGGTTAAAAAATGCGGCCGCATAGTAATGGGCAACGGTTTCCACTTCCCCTTCATCCAGCAGGAAAGCGGCTTTCAGCAGGGCTTCCCCATATCCGGTGGAGCAGGAGTGGACAATCCTGGCTCCATTTGGAAGCAAAGAATAAATTTCCTGGATCGCTGAGGTGGCAGTGGCAAGGGGGTTGCCGTTGTTGCTGCTGTAAAAGGAGTACAGCAGGGAGCCGTCTTCCCCGACCAAAGCGACTTTTGTGGTAGTAGACCCGGCGTCAATGCCAAGGTAACAGTTCCCATGATAGTGGGACAGATCCCCGGTTGTCACATGGTACCTGCCGTGGCGTTTCTGGAACCGCTGGTAGTCCCCCAATGTGGCAAACAGGGGTTCCATCCGCTCGACCTCAAATTCTATCTGGATTTCAGAAGAAAGCTTCTGCAAAATGCTTTTCAGCTCCATGGACACTTCCGGCCTGCAGTTTAAGGCAGAGCCAAGGGCTGCAAACAGGTGGGAGTGGTCCGGTGCGATAATGTGCTCCCCGTCCAGCTTTAAGGTGCGGATAAACGCTTCTTTCAGTTCTGGCAGGAAGTGCAGGGGCCCCCCCAGGAAGGCCACATGGCCCCGGATGGGCTTCCCGCAGGCCAAGCCGGAAATCGTCTGGTTTACCACCGCCTGAAAAATGGATGCGGACAAGTCTTCCTTGGAAGCGCCTTCGTTGATCAGGGGCTGGATATCAGATTTCGCAAATACCCCGCAGCGGGCGGCAATGGGGTAAATTGCCTTATAGTCTTTCGCATAGGTGTCAAGCCCCGTGGCGTCTGTCTGGAGCAGGGAGGCCATCTGGTCGATGAAGGAGCCAGTCCCGCCGGCACAGATGCCGTTCATGCGCTGTTCCACATTTCCACCCTCAAAATAAATGATTTTGGCGTCCTCCCCGCCAAGTTCAATGGCTACGTCGGTCTGGGGCGCATAATCCTGCAAAGCAGAGGCCACCGCGATGACTTCCTGCACAAATGGGATTTCCAAATGCTTTGCCAAAGCCAGCCCGCCGGAGCCGGTAATCACAGGGGAAAGCCGGAGGTTCCCAAGCTCATCCTGCGCCCTTGCCAGCAAATCCAGAAGTGTTTCACGGATATTTGCAAAATGCCGTTGGTAGTCTGCAAACAAGAGGGTGTTGTGGGGGCCTAATATTGTAATTTTTACGGTAGTTGAGCCAATGTCAATGCCCAGCTTGTGTAAATTTTTCTGTTCCATATAGTTCCTCCAATTTTTCTCTAAATCTCTGCTGATGCGGGAAAATGCATCAAGAGCCTTTCCAAATGGTAAATTATGCTGTTTCTTCCTATTTATATATAAGCGTCCCGAAATCGAACACCGCTTATTATACGACAGGAATTTGCAAAAAACAATTGCTTTTTTTATTTTTCATAGAATGTTTAGAAATCATTGCAGCAAAAGATGTTGTTGTCTGGTTATTTTTAGGAAAAAGATTGCGTTATAGAAAATATATGATTAAAATAAAAAGAAAGAACTTGGGAACAGAAAATATTTTATTCCCGCGAGCAATGAGCCAAGCAGCCGTGCTCGCGCGGATATTTGACGAATGCCGCTGGGTATTTGGTTTTAGGAGGACAGCAAGACTGAAGATATGGTATCTGATGTGGACAGGGTGTTAAGCCGCCTGTACCATTTGCTGGGCGTGCCCCCAGTTCCTAAGTGCAGGAAACACGATGGGAAATAGAAAACACATTTTGCCCATCCCATCCGAACCCATTTCCTCCTTTCCGAATATAATAGTAAAAAGACAGCCAAAGAATCTTGGAGGAATTTTTCATGCCAAAAATTATCCCAATCCCAATCGGCCCCATTTATAATGAAGGCCCCTGCCGTGGAATGGTACATGTAATTGAAAAAGGGGATACCCTGTACCGCTTAGGAAAACGCTACCATGTAAGCGTAGGCCAGCTTATGTTTGCAAACCCGTTTGTCAATGTTTACAACCTGCAGGTAGGGGATGAGCTATGCATCCCTATCAGCATCCAGCCCAGGAACCCGGAAAGCAGGATGCAGGGGGAATTTATGGATGATACAAGGATGCCCGGTGGAGGAATACCCGAAGGGATGGAGCCGGAATCCAGAATATCCGGCCGCATGAGGCAGGGGATGCCCGCAGGGCCAATGCCAGACGGCAGTATGCCGGCCCCGGATGCAGGGATGCCTATGCCAGTCCCGGATGCAGGGATGCCTATGCCATCTCCAGATGCGGTTCCTATGCCAACTGGCAGTGGGATGCCCCTGCCGGACGCTGGAATTCCCATGGAACTGGAGCCAGGGCCTGCGGAGCAGGAAGGGATGCCGGATGAAATATAAACTTTTTATGAAACTGCGCCGCTTTCGTTGACAAACCCGTACGGAAAACCTATAATAACTATTTGAACACCGTTGATCGAAAGAGGAGGATGTTATGGGTTTTCTGAATAAAATGGAGCGGAAATTTGGGAAGTACGCCATTCAAAATTTAACTTTCTGGCTCATTGGCGCATGGGTGCTGGGATTTATTATCCAAATTACCATGCCGGATGTCCTGCAGCTTCTGCTGTTAGAGCCAAGGATGATTCTGCAGGGGCAGGTGTGGAGGATTGTTTCCTGGCTGCTGATTCCGCCTCCAGTCAATATACTGTTTTTGATTTTTTTCCTGTCCTGCTATTATTTTATCGGGATTTCCATTGAGCAGGCCATTGGGACTTTCCGCTATAATGTCTATTTGATTGGCGGAATCCTGTGCTCCATCCTCGGCGCGTTTTTCTTATATGGGTTTTACTATTTGGCAAAAGGGGTATCCGTTGCCGGGATTGGCTATTATTTCAGCACCCAGTATATAACGATGTCGCTGTTCCTGGCGTTTGCGGTGATTTTCCCCAATATAGAATTCCGCCTGTATTTCCTAATCCCCATTAAGGCGAAATGGATGGGGATGGTGGATGTAATCTGGATGGTTTTTATGTTCATTGCTTCAAATGCAGCAGGGCGGACGGCAATCCTCGCATCCCTGATGAACTTCCTGATTTTCTTTTTTACCACAAGGAATTACCATCGGGTGTCCCCAAAGGAAATCCACCGGAAGCAGGTATACCGGCAGCAGATGCGGCAGGCGCAGAATATTACAAGGCATAAATGCGCCATTTGCGGCAGGACGGAACGGGACGGGGCGGATTTGGAATTCAGGTTCTGTTCCAAATGCGATGGCAATTATGAATACTGCCAGGAGCATTTGTTTACCCACCAGCATGTCAAACACAATTGACAGGCTATTATAAAAAATGGGGAAACTCAAACAGCATGTTTATTGACAAACAGAAGATAAGAACTTATAATATCCATAATGTGGCATATCCGAAGTTGCGCTGCAGCTTCTGGTATGCTTTCTTAATTCTATAGGATTAAGGTGTCAAAAGGGTGCGCTGCACCCGCTCTCTACCATATATTGATGTGCAAATTAATTTGCAATAATAATATATGGAAAGAGCGTAGCACCAAAGGTGCTTTTGACACCCTAATCCTTATAGGAAAGGCCTATATTATAGAAAATGGAAAAGGATTCAGGAGGAATACCAATGGAAAATGAAGCAGTTTCCAGAAATTTTATTGAACAGGAGATTGAGGAGGACTTAAAGGATGGGCATTGCGAAACCGTCAGGACACGTTTCCCGCCGGAACCGAACGGCTATCTCCATATCGGACATGCCAAATCTATTTTATTGAATTTCGGGCTGGCCCAGAAATACAACGGGAAATTCAACATGCGTTTTGACGACACCAACCCTACAAAAGAAAAGACCGAATTTGTGGAGTCCATTAAGGAGGACATCCGGTGGCTGGGTGCAGACTGGGAAGACCGCCTGTTTTTTGCGTCCGATTATTTTGGCCAGATGTATGAAGCGGCTGTAAAGCTTATCAGGAAAGGGAAAGCCTATGTGTCAGACCTGAACCCGGAGCAAATCCGCGAGTACCGGGGAACCCTGACGGAGCCGGGAAAGGAGGACCCAAATGCAGGGCGGGGCATAGAGGAGAACCTGCGTCTGTTTGAGGAGATGAAGCAGGGGAAATACGGGGACGGGGAATTAGTGCTCCGGGCAAGGATTGACATGGCGTCCCCGAATATCAACATGCGCGACCCCATCCTTTACCGGGTGGCACATATGTCCCACCATAACACCGGGGACGAATGGTGCATTTACCCCATGTATGATTTTGCCCATCCCATTGAGGACGCCATCGAGGGCATTACCCACTCCATCTGCACGCTGGAATTTGAGGACCACAGGCCCTTATATGACTGGGTGGTGCGGGAACTGGAGTATGAGAACCCCCCAAGGCAGATTGAATTTGCCAAGCTGTACCTGACAAATGTGGTGACAGGCAAGCGTTACATTAAGAAGCTGGTGGAAGATGGGATTGTGGACGGCTGGGACGACCCAAGGCTGGTGTCCATTGCCGCTTTGCGCAGGAGGGGATTTACTCCGGAATCCATCCAGAAATTTGTGGAGCTGTGCGGGGTATCTAAGGCTAACAGCTCTGTGGATTACGCCATGCTGGAATACTGCATCCGGGAGGATTTAAAGCTGAAACGCCCAAGGATGATGGCAGTGTTAAACCCCATCAAGCTGGTGATTGACAATTACCCGGAGGGGCAGATGGAACAATTAGACGCTGCCAACAATCTGGAAAACGAGGAACTGGGGACGCGGAAAATTCCCTTCTGCAGGGAACTTTACATTGAGAGGGAGGATTTCATGGAGGAGCCCCCGAAAAAATATTTCCGCCTGTTCCCTGGGAATGAAGTACGCCTGATGCATGCATATTTTGTGAAATGCGAAAGCTTCGTAAAAGATGAAAATGGAAACGTCATTGAGGTGCACTGTACCTACGACCCGGAAACAAAGGCGGGCAGCGGCTTTGCCGGGCGCAAGGTCAAGGGAACCATCCACTGGGTTCCGGTGCCTTATGCGCAGAAATGCGAAGTACGGCTATATGAAAATCTGGTAGATGAAGAAAAAGGAGTATACAACAAAGAGGATGGAAGCCTGAACTTAAACCCGGACTCCCTGACAGTTTTAAAGGAATGTTATGCAGAGCCTGCCCTTGCAGAAGCGAAGGCATACGACAGCTACCAGTTTGTGCGGCAGGGGTTTTTCTGTGCAGACGCAAAAGATTCCAAGCCAGGTTCCTTGGTATTTAACCGGATTGTATCGTTAAAAAGTTCTTATAAACTGCCGGCACAGAATTAACGTGCAAAAGAGGAGTAAATCAATATGAATTTGTTTTCAGGGTTGGAGAAATTCGGGCTGGAAGCCAAGGAATCCATGCAGTTGTTTGAAGAAGGGAAAAGGGAGAACACAAAGAAGGAGAAAGAGGAGGAGAAAAAAGCGAAGGAACGCTTAATCCCTTCGGAAACAGAATTTCTTTTACAGAAAACAGTACGTTGTAAAGTGTGCGACAATGTATTTAAGACGAAGGTGGTGAAAACTGGGAGGGCAAGGAGGATGCAGCCGGACAAGGACCTGCGCCCAAGGTTTGAGCATATCGACACGCTGAAATACGACGTGATTTCCTGCCCGGAGTGCGGCTATACTGCGCTGATACGGGATTTTGACAGGATCACGCCTACGCAGGCAAGGTTTGTGCGGGAGCAGATTTCCTCCCGGTTCCATAAAGCCAACGAGCCGGAAGCAGAAATATATTCCTACGACACCGCCATTGCCCGCTGCAAGCTTGCGCTGCTGAACGCAGCCGTCAAGCGGGGGAAGGAAAGCGAGAAAGCGTATGCCTGCCTGAAAATTGCATGGCTGTGCCGTGGGAAAGCAGAGGCCATGGGGGAGGGCACCCTGGCGGAACAAGCCGCCAAGGCAGCCTGCAGGAAGGAGGAGGAAACCTTTTACCAGCAGGCATATGAAGGCTTTATCAAGGCCATTTCCCAGGAAATGTTCCCTATTTATGGGATGGACGAGGGCACAATGGATTATCTGCTGGCCTGTATGTCGTTCCATTTCAGGAAATATGACATGGCTTCAAAATGCCTTGGGAATGTGCTGACTTCCCACTCTGCAAGCCGGCGGCTAAAGGATATGGCCCTGGACTTGAAGGAGGAAATCATCACATTATTAAAAAGCGTGAAACAGTAAGCTGCTGAGATACGCAAGAGCAGGAAGACAGGGGGACAAAAGAAGGGAAAAGAATAAGAATGCCATGCAGCATTGAAGCAATTGGAGGAAAAATATGAGGAAACACACAAAATTTATGGCAGCAGGGATGGCATCCGCATTGGTATTGGCGGTTAGCCTGACAGGCTGCGGTGGTCCTACAGAAGAGCAGAAACAGGCTGCAGAACAGTACAAGGCAGAGGCGGAAGCCTATATGGAAGGCAATGAATATACCAAAGCGCAGAAAGCCATGGAACAGGCATTGGAGCAGATGCCGGAAGATGAAGGCCTGCTGGCGGCAGCCGAGGAACTGAACCGGAAGGCAGAAGAAATGGAAGGCTACAACAAAACGATGGAAGCTGCAAGGAAGGCCATAGAAGCAGACGATGCCGCCGCGCTGGATAAGCTGCAGGAGAGCCCGGAAGGGCAGGCGCTGGTGAAAATGGCAAAAGAAACCGGGACTTACATTTACTTTCCGGAAGGAGGGGACAGCGGGACCGGGATTGGTTTTTATACCTTTGACGGCTGCGACTGCGACCAGTGGTATTATGGCGATTACAAGGAAGGCAAGCGGGAAGGGAACGGGATCTGGTATTATGCCAGCAGCCATACGGAGGACAAAAGCCTTTACAAGGAAGTCTATACCGGACAATGGAGCGGGGACGCCCCGAATGGGAAAGGGCACCAGCTTGTTGCGCTGGGAGACACGGTAGATACAGACCAGGATTTTGACGTGGAAAACGGGCTGTTTTATGGTACTTATAAAATTAAGGACACTTTGGAGGATGGCACCAAGGTGAGCGGGAAGTATAAGCTGAAAGCAGGGAAATATGTGACGATTTCTGACGAGGAGCTGAAGGAGAATAATTTTGAGGTGCCAGACCAGCCCCACCTTGCCATTGCTTTTTTGTATGACAAAGAAGGGGAGATAAAAAGCTGCACGATGGTCTATGCGGAGGATACGACTAAGGGCGTGAAGCATTTTTATTAATACAGACAGAAGATAAGGGAAAGCAGATGATGCCAAATAATTGGCTTACCTGCTTTCCCTTGCTTTATTCCCGCGAGCAATGAGGAAAATAGCCATGCTTGCATGGATATTTGGCGAATGCCGCGAGGGTATTTGACTCTATAGGAAAGGCCTTGTTACGCGAAAGCGTGAGAGTATCTCTTGGGACCCTTAGTCCTGCCCTTTCTCCAATTCTGCCATTTTCATAGCCCGCACTTTCAGCGGCAGCCCAAACAGCGTAATAAACCCTTCCGCGTCATGGTGGTCGTACAAGTCGCCAGTAGTAAAGCTTGCAAGGGACTCACTATACAGTGAGTAGGGTGATGTTGTACCAGCCTTGATAATATTCCCTTTGTAAAGCTTGAACTTCACTTCCCCAGTCACATATTTCTGGGTAGAGGTAACAAAAGCCTGCACAGCTTCCCGCAGCGGCGTAAACCAGTTCCCTTCGTAGACGATCTGGGCCATCCGGTTCCCCATGTCTTTTTTCGCTTCCATGGTTGCCCGGTCTAACACCAGTTCCTCTAGCTGCTGCTGTGCTTCCATCAGGATTGTCCCGCCGGGAGTTTCATAAACGCCCCGGGATTTCATGCCAACTACACGGTTTTCTACAATATCCACAATCCCAATGCCATGTTTCCCGCCCAGGCGGTTCAGTTCCCGGATAATGTCGGCTACCTTCATTTCCTTCCCATTGATGGTTTTCGGCACGCCGGCTTCAAAGGACATGGTTACGTATTCCCCTTCTTCCGGCGCCTGTTCCGGGGAAACCCCAAGTACTAAGAGATGGCTGTAATTAGGCTCGCAGGCGGGGTCTTCCAGTTCCAGCCCCTCATGGCTGATATGCCACAGGTTCCGGTCCCGGCTGTAGCTGCTGTCCGCAGAAAATGGAAGGTCGATGCCATGTTCCCGGCAGTAGGCGATTTCATCTTCCCTGGACTGCATGTCCCACTTGTCGCTTCTCCATGCGGCAATGATTTTCAAGTCCGGGGCAAGGGCTTTGATGCCCAGTTCAAAACGGATTTGGTCGTTGCCCTTCCCAGTTGCGCCGTGGCAGATAGCGGCAGCCCCTTCCTTCCGGGCAATTTCCACTAAGCGTTTGGCAATGCCCGGGCGCGCCATGGAAGTCCCCAGCAGGTATTTGTTTTCGTAGACAGCGCCGGCCTGCACGCAGGGGATGATGTATTCCTCCGCAAATTCGTCGGTGATATCTTCAATGTATAGCTTGGAAGCGCCGGATAATTTGGCGCGCTCCTCCAGCCCGTCCAGCTCCTCGTCCTGCCCGCAGTCGATGCAGCAGCAGACAACATCATAATCAAAATTTTCCTTTAGCCATGGGATGATTGCGGTGGTGTCCAGACCGCCGGAATAAGCTAAAATCACTTTTTCTTTCATTACTTGTCCTCCGTTTAAAATAATAGCCTGCCGCTGATTTTTTATGGGCGGCAGAGTTGCTCCTATGTTTCCGTGGACATTATATACTAAGCGTGAGAAAATAGCAAGTGAAAAAATATACATTATGGAAAAATCTTTTTTTCTGCATAAATTCAATATATGTGGAAGAAAATTGGGAAAACCTCGCAGAAAAGTGTTGCATAAAAAAAGAAATAAATGTATAATTATGCAATGCTGAGAAAAAAAGGCTTTACGGAACCCAAAAGATATATTATGATTGGAATTAGCATTTTGATTCCCGCGGCAAATGGGAATTTCGGGAATGCCGCGGGATATTTGGTTTTAACGCCGCATTACTTTGGCGCTGTAATAGGGCCATGTGGACCCATGGCATTGTTCAGGGCAGGAAAGAGAGGAAAAATAATGGTAAAAGCAGGGATTATAGGGGCTACAGGATATGCCGGGGCAGAACTGGTGAGGATTCTCCTGGGCCATAAAGGGGTGGAAATAAAATGGTATGGTTCCAGAAGTTATATAGATGAAAAATATGCAGACGTGTACCGGAACATGTTCCAGCTTGTGGAGGACACATGCTTAGGCGACAATATTGTGGAACTGGCAAAACAGGTGGACGTTATCTTTACCGCCACGCCCCAGGGGTTCTTGGCGGGAGTCCTGACAGAAGAAATTTTACAGCATGCAAAGGTTGTGGACTTAAGCGCGGATTACCGCCTGAAAGATGTGGGGATTTATGAAAAATGGTATGGGATTTCCCATAAAAGCCCCCAATTTCTGGAAGAAGCCGTGTATGGCCTTTGCGAGATCAACCGGGAGCAGGTAAAACAGGCAAGGCTGGTGGCAAATCCCGGATGCTATACCACCTGTTCCATCCTGACGGCATGGCCGTTACTGAAAGAAGGGCTGGTTGACCCTGCCACCTTGATTGTGGATGCCAAATCCGGGACTTCCGGCGCAGGCAGGGGCGCGAAGCTGCCGAATTTGTTCTGTGAAGTCAATGAAAACATCAAGGCTTATGGGGTAGCCACCCACCGCCACACCCCGGAAATCGAAGAACAGTTGGGGTATGCGGCAGGGGAGCCGGTTACTATTAATTTTACCCCCCATCTGGTGCCCATGAACCGTGGAATCCTCGCCACAGAATATGCTTCCCTGAAAAAAATCCGGCAGGAGGACGGCAGCTTTGCACTGCCTACTGGGGGGCAAGTCATGGCGGCCTATGAGAAATATTATAAAAATGAATATTTTATCCGTATCTTAGGGGAAGGCGCCTGCCCGGAAACAAAATGGGTGGAAGGGAGCAATTTCGTAGATATCGGCTTCCAGATTGACAAGCGCACAGGCAGGATTATCCTGATGGGGGTCATTGATAACCTGGTAAAAGGCGCGGCGGGGCAGGCAGTCCAGAACATGAACCTGATGTTTGGTTTTCCAGAGCAGGAAGGGCTGCAGCTCGTGCCAATGTTCCCATAAAGTATTGCGAAAAGCGCCCTAACCAAATATAGAAAGTCAGGAAGAAAAAACAATGGAAAATACCAACCAAGAAATCACCATCCGCCCCATGCGGCAATCCGACTACCCCAAAGTGTACCAACTTTGGAAAACGATTAAGGGCTTCGGCATCCGCAGCATGGACGATTCCGAGGAAGGGGTAGCCCGCTTTATCCGCCGGAACCCTTCCACCAGCATAGTGGCGGAAACAGAAGGGCAGGTGGTAGGGGCAATCCTCTGCGGCCACGATGGCCGGCGGGGGTGCTTTTACCATGTCTGCGTCCGGGAAGGCTACCGGAAACGGGGCATTGGCAAGGATATGGCAGTAAAAGCCATGAAAGCGCTGCAGGCAGAAGGCATCAATAAAGTGTGCCTGATTGCATTTAAGAAAAATGAGGTGGGCAATTCCTTTTGGAAAAGCGTAGGCTGGACCTTCCGGGAGGATTTGAATTACTATGATTTTGTCTTAAATGACGAAAATATTACGATATTCCAATAAAAACACAGAAAGGAGTTTGCCTTTATGGAAATAATAACAGGCGGCGTTACCGCGGCAAAAGGATTTCAGGCCGCAGCCACAGCCGCAGGCATAAAATATCAGGACAGGATGGACATGGCAATGATTGTAAGCGAAGCCCCGGCAGCAGTGGCAGGGGCATTTACCACAAATGTGGTGCAGGCAGCCCCAGTTAAATGGGATAAGAAAATCGTTGCAGGGGAGGGGCCTGCAAGGGCTGTTGTTGTCAACGCAGGGATTGCCAATGCCTGCACCGGGGAGGAAGGCATGGGATACTGCCAAAAGACGGCTGAAGCGGTGGAAGGAAGCCTGGGCATCCCGGCAGGCCAGGTGCTGGTAGCGTCTACCGGGGTGATTGGTATGCAGCTTCCTATGGAAAAGCTGGCGGCTGGCATCCAAGCCATGGCTCCTTCTTTAAGCGGGACTAAGGAACAGAGCCATCAGGCAGCATGCGCCATTATGACTACAGATACTAAGCCCAAGGAGGCAGCCGTTACTTTTGAGATAGGCGGCAAAACCGTCACCATAGGGGGCATGTGCAAAGGCTCCGGCATGATACATCCAAATATGTGCACCATGCTTGGGTTCCTCACTACCGATTTGGCAATTTCCAGGGAACTGCTGCAGGAAGCGCTGAAAACAGACGTGCAGGACACCTACAACATGGTTTCCGTGGATGGGGACACCTCCACTAACGACACAGTCCTTCTCCTTGCAAATGGGATGGCAGGGAATGAAGAAATTACAGAAAAGGACGAAAATTACCGGAAATTTACCGAAGCCCTGAACTATATTAATACTGCCCTTGCGAAAAAAATGGCAGGGGACGGGGAAGGGGCAACCGCATTGTTTGAAACAAAAGTCATCCATGCGGACACGAAGGAGCATGCCAAAATTTTGGCAAAATCCGTCATTTGCTCATCCCTGACAAAGGCAGCCATTTTTGGGCATGACGCCAACTGGGGCAGGATTCTGTGCGCCTTGGGCTATTCCGGCGTCACGTTTGACCCGGACGCCATTGAGCTGTTTTTCCAAAGCAAGTCCGGGAGCATCCAGATTTACAGGGATGGCGTGGCGGCAGGCTACAGCGAGGAAGAAGCCACCAAAATCCTTTCAGACGAGGAAGTGACCGTCCTTGTGGATATGAAAATGGGGGATGCAGAGGCTGCGGCATGGGGCTGCGACCTGACTTACGACTATGTAAAAATCAATGCGGATTACCGCTCCTGACAAGTATGGGAAAGAAACATTTTTGGAAAAATTTTATTTGGTATGCCTTGGCAATCCCCCTGTGCATTGCAGGGCTGTTTTGCGGCGTGCTGCCTTTCATTGAAAAAGCCTACCAATGGCATTACGGGGCAGGCAGCGTATACCTCCTGACGGGGACAGGGCTTCCCATTGCGCTGTTCCTTGCGCTGTTTTTGGTGGTTTGCTGGCTGTTTGCCCCAGGAGGGCTGAAAGGCTATTTTGAAAATGAGGATGGGACAGGCATCCAGGCAGGGTTTTCCAGGAAGAAAAAATATGCTGTCTGTGCAGCGGCAGTTTTCCTTACCATGGCAGCAACGGCCGGGAGCATGTTCTGGTTCCAGCGGTTTACCATGGACGGGGTGGAATACTGCTGTTTTTTCAGCAAAAAAGAGTACGGCTGGCAGGAGGTGGAATGTTTCATCCTAAAAGCAGATGCCCATGGAAGCCTGATGCTTGAATTTCAGATGAGGGATGGCAGCAGGCGTTCCTTCAATGGGGGAATCCTCTGGACCGTGGAATACGAAAGTGAAGCATTTGGGCAGCAGTTCCCGGAGGATATCTATGGGTATGCCCGGTGGCTGGGCAGGGAGCTTGGCAGCCGCGGCGTACCGCTTCAGGCAGAAGGCGGCTGGGAAGCGCTGATGGAAAAGCTGAAATATGATTCATGGAAAATGCTGGCAGAGGACATCCGGGAAATCCACAGCGCTGCCTTATTAGAAAGGAATGGATAAAAAATGGAAGAAAAAAATATGCAGGAAATCCTGCAGAAAGCAGAAGTACTGATTGAAGCGTTGCCCTACATCCAGCGGTTTAACCGCAAAATAATCGTAGTAAAATACGGCGGCAGCGCCATGGTGGATGAGGAGCTGAAAAAAAGCGTCATACAGGACGTTACCTTGTTAAAGCTGGTTGGTTTTAAGCCTATTATTGTCCACGGCGGCGGGAAGGAAATCAGCAAGTGGGTGGAAAAATCCGGCATGGAGCCGGAATTTGTCAACGGCCTTCGGAAAACCGACGCGGCAACTATGGAAATCGCGGAAATGGTGCTGGGAAAAGTCAACAAATCACTGGTCCAGATGGTGCAGGAACTGGGGGTTTTGGCTATTGGCATCAGCGGCAAGGACGGCGGCCTCCTGAAAGTAGACAAAAAATATTCCGATGGGCAGGATATCGGCTTTGTGGGGGATGTGAAGGAAGTCAGCCCCAAGATACTTTTTGACCTTCTGGAAAAAGATTTCCTCCCCATTGTGTGCCCCATTGGCCTGGGGGATGAATTTGATACCTATAACATCAATGCAGACGACGCGGCCTGTGCCATTGCAAGGGCAGTAAATGCAGAAAAGCTTGCATTCCTTACGGATATCGAGGGGGTTTACAAAGACCCGCAGGATAAGTCCACCCTGATTTCCGAGCTGTCTGTTTCCGAGGCAAGGGAACTGATTGGCGACGGCTTTATTGGCGGCGGGATGCTGCCCAAGCTCCATAACTGCATTGACGCCATAGAGAACGGCGTTTCCAGGGTTCATATCCTGGATGGCAGGATTCCCCACTGCCTGCTGCTGGAAATTTTTACCAACCGTGGCATTGGGACTGCTATTTTAGGGGACAGCGAGGAACGTTTTTACCGGAAGCCAAATACCCGGCTGGAGCCGGATACCCCGTAGCAAGCCGAGGGCATTTGCACCCACAGGGCGCTTGCGGCCTTTGCCAAATATCCGCGCAAACGCGGCTGCATGGCTTATTGCCCGGGGGAATCAAAGTCTGGAATCAGGCGCATTGCCGTTCGGTTTTGCGTCTGGGAAATCATGAAAGGAATGAATAGGGATATGGAACCAACAGCATGGATGGAACAGGCGGAACAGTCTATGTTACATACTTACAACCGTTACCAAATCGTATTGGACCACGGGGAAGGCGTTTACCTTTACGACACAGAAGGGAAAAAATACCTGGATTTTGCAGCAGGCATTGCCGTGCAGGCGTTGGGGTATGGGCACAAGGAGTACAACGAAGCCTTAAAAGGGCAGGTAGACAAGCTGCTCCACACCTCAAACCTCTACTATAACCAGCCAACCATAGAAGCTGCCGGGAAGCTCTGCAAGGCATCCGGCATGGACCGGGTATTTTTTACCAACAGCGGCACGGAAGCCATTGAGGGCGCAATCAAGGCTGCCAAAAAATATGCCTATGCTAAGGACGGCTGCGCAGGCCATGAAATCATCGCCATGGAGCATTCCTTCCATGGAAGGAGCCTTGGGGCCTTGTCTGTCACAGGGAACGCCCATTACCGGGAGCCATTTGAGCCATTGCCCGGAATTGTGAAATTTGCAGAATACAATGACCTTGCCAGCGTTGAGGGCCTGGTAAATGAGAAAACCTGCGCTGTCATTCTGGAAACGGTACAGGGGGAGGGAGGCATTTACCCTGCAGAACCAGAATTCCTTGCCGGGGTGAAGAAGCTTTGTGAGGAGAAGGGCATCCTGTTAATTTTGGATGAAATCCAGTGCGGCATGGGCAGGAGCGGCCATATGTTTGCATGGCAGGGCTACGGCGTGAAGCCGGACATTCTGGCATGTGCCAAGGCTTTGGGCTGCGGCGTGCCGGTAGGTGCTTTCCTGATGACAGAGCAGGTGGCAGAAGGCTCTTTAAAGCCGGGGGACCATGGGACTACCTATGGCGGCAACCCTTTTGTGGGGGCAGCAGTCAGCAAAGTGCTGGACATTTTTGAAAAAGAGGGCATCCCCAAACATGTGCAGGAAATTTCCGTTTATCTGGAAGAAACGCTGGAGCAGCTAAAAATGGAATATCCATTTATTTTGGCAAGGCGCGGGCTTGGCCTGATGCAGGGGCTGGAACTGGCGCCGGAAATCCCGGCAGGGGAAATCAGCGCGAAAGCTTTGGGCGAAGGATTAATTTTAATCACGGCAGGGAACAATGTGCTGCGGTTCGTGCCTCCCCTTGTCATTGGGAAGGAGCATGTGGATGAAATGGCAGCAATCCTCCGGAAGGTTTTTCATCTTACAGGAAAGGATATGCTGCCATAAAGTATGAAAGCCCATGCCTTTCTTTATAAAATAGAGCCATAATGGCAGGATACCCCCTGTTTTGCTGGGACAGGCTCTGCGCACCTGCACGGAGAGTATTGTGCACGGATGCGGGGGCTTGGGTTTTTGTGTAAAAAATGGGTAAATTGTACCAAAAAAGCCTTAAAAAGTAGTGACAGAATATGAAAGATTTTGTATAATAAATAGAGTATATTTTTGATTGCTCACATGTAAGATGCTACAAAAGGAGGATAGGTATGGGGAATCAATTAGTATGGCAGGACCGCTTTAATATAGGCGTGGATGTCATTGATAAGGAGCATAAGAAGCTTTTTAGTATTTTAAATAAGCTTCTTGCCAGCAGGCTGCAGGAAGACAAAAACAGATGGGCCTGCCAAGAAGGGATTAAGTATTTTAAAGAGCATGCGATGAAGCATTTTGCAGAGGAAGAAGTTTATATGGCGTCTATCAGTTATCCGGGATTTGAAACCCATAGGCGCGTTCACGATAATTTTAGGAAGAATACACTCCCTTCTTTGGAAAAAGAACTGAACCAAAATGATTTTTCCGAGGAGGCAATCAGCCACTTTCTGGGTGTCTGCGCCGGCTGGCTGATCGGGCATACCCTGACAGAAGACCGTGCCATTACAGGGAAAGTCGTAAGCAAGTGGGGAGATCTTCTGCCAGAGGAGGAGCAGTCTGCTATGCGGCGTTTAATCCTCCAGCTTATGGACGATATGTTCCAGCTAAAGGCCCGGGTAGTCAGTGAGTGTTACGGCGGGGAGAAATTTGGGAAAGGCATTTACTACCGCCTGGCCTACAGGGCAGGCAGGGATAAACAATGGGAAATCATACTGGTTTTTGAAGAAAAGCTGCTGATAAATACCATTGGGAGCATGTTGGATACCCAGGCAGGGGAAATCAACGTCATGATAATGAACGCTGCCAGGTATACAGCCCAGCAGTTTGTGGAGCGGATCCAGGAACAGTTCCTTTCCTCGGAACTATATGAAATGAAGGAGGAAAACCTCTTAAGCTATGAGCAGTTCCAGAAGCGGATGGAAGGGAAGAAACCCCAGTTCAGCCTGCTGTTTGACACAGGGGAGGGGTATTTTGCCTTCTGTGCCATCGCACCCCATTTAACCCAGGACGGGGCTAAGGACAATGTGAAGGGCGGAATTTCCATTAAGGCAGAAAATGCAATGTCCGAGGTTAAGAAGTATTTGGACAACAATCAGGAAACAAAGGTGCAGGTAAGCAAAAAGCGGAAGCTGCTGGTAGTGGATGATTCGGAGTTCCTGCGGATGGCTATGAAGGAGCTTCTGGGCAAAGAATATGAGATTACAGAAGCAAGTTCTGGTTTGTCGGCAATCCGGTGCATTACGTTGGACCGGCCGGATTTAGTCCTTCTGGATTATGAAATGCCGGTCTGTGATGGCAGCCAGGTGCTGGAAATGATACGTTCCGAGGAGGAAATTGCGGACATCCCCGTGATGTTTTTGACAAGCAGGGTAGACAAAGAGAGCGTCCAAAAAGTCATATCCCTGAAGCCGTCAGGATACTTGCTGAAGACGCTTTCCCCGGAAAAGATTAAGAAAGAAATAGACGACTATTTTAAAAAGAAAAAATAAATACTAACTGGCAGGGGCAGGGAATAGCCCCTGCTGGTTTTTTTGCTTTATAGGATTAGTACTACAGCGAACTTTTTGAAAGCGTGGTTTTTCTATGGGCCAGATAGGCACAATGGTTCCTGCGTATGTAGTAACATACAATCGCTTTCATATTCGTAACTGTATAGGTTATCATTCCATGCATCAGCTTTACTACCATCGGCATGGTCAATGGAATCTCTTTTTTTTAAAGATTTCCCGTATATGAATCGTAAACAGATGCGCTGTCATCACAAACAGCATATGACGCTTCCAGCCCTGGTAACTCCGGCATTCATAATGTCCCATTCCCAGGTTGCTTTTACATTCTTCAAAGCACTGTTCAATGGGGCATCTTAAGGTTGCTGCCCTGTCCAGTTCCTGGACAGCCAGACCTCCCGGGGCATTGGAAACGAAATATTTTATTTCCCCATCTGCATATTTCCTTAAATAAAGCCATATTTCCGGCCCCGGCTTCACATAACTGCGGTTCCCGTCTTTACGGCAGGAATAACAGCGCATATATTTCCTCTCTGCAAGGATCGGACCCTTCGTTCCTTCTGCCAGTACAACGCTTTCCCAGGGGACGGAACTGTCCTCTGCGATTTCACGTACCGATACCGGCTTAGTGGACAATACCGGGTGTTTTCTGGGGCGGCCCCTTTTCGTTTCCGGGTAACACATCTGAGGGTATTCAGGAAATACCTGCTCTTTTGCGTTTGTTGCCGCAAAATACCATACCCCTTCCGGCAGCTTCAGCCCGTCAAGGAAGGCATGGCCATTCCCGTATGCCGCATCGCAGCCAATCCATCGGGCCTGGAACAGGCCGCTGTGTACTGCCTGGTTAAGCAGCCTTACAGCAATCCCATTTTTTGTGGAAAATGTTTTTTCTTCCGGGATATGGCATTCTTTGTACAGCTGTGCAAAATCTTCCCCGAACCATTCCTGCGGAAGGTAAAGTCCATAGTCCACAAGGCCGTACCCGTTGCCCCCCGCAAAAGCAAGGAATACGCCGGACTGGCAGTTTTCCGTTTTGCCCAGGCGGCCGCAGTACTGGCGCTTCACCCCGGCGGAATGTTTCCCTTTCTTCACAAAACACGTATCATCTACGGACAGCATACCAGGGGCCTGCCCAACCTGTTTGGAAAGCAGTTCCTGGTAAATATCCAGGAGAGGCTGTTCCCCAAAAGGGGAGCGTGAAAAAAACTGCTGCATGGGGCGGACATACTTCTCCCCGGAAAAATGGAGTGCAACCGGTTCGATGGATTTACGTTCCAACGGGCTTAACAGCCCCGTTATAAATGTTTGGAACAGTTTTCTTTGTGGCTCTGACCGGAAACAGGGAAGATAATTCTGAAAATATTTTTCCAGTTCTGTTTGAAGCAAAAGACTGTTTTCATCATCGGAATACCAGTTTTCTAAAGCAATTGGATCAAACATGGTTGGATTCGTCATAATACCACCCCTTTTCTTTCATTATATCAGAAAAAGAGGGCGCAGGCCACCAAAAGTTCGCTCTAGGGTGCCAAAAGGGTGCGATGCACCCGCGCTCCGGTGCGAGAGTCTGGCAAGTCAGATTCTTTGTTCTTCTATAGGAAAGACCTTGTCACGCTAAAGCGTAAAAGTATCTTTCCCATAGAAGAAAAAGTTTTTATCGCACTGCGGCGGGTATGAAATCTGTCGCAAAGCGACCCGCCGCAGGCGGAGAATCCTGCAAAACAGGATTCTTTGTTCTTGTGATACAACAAAAATCACCCTTCCATTATAATATAGTTGTTCAGGCTATTTTATTAAGAAAGGTGGAGAAATATATTTACGGTGAAAGCAACGGACTTTGGTACGAATTGCAGGGGGATTACTTAACTTAAAGATAGTATATACTTACAGCCTGCTGATACAATGTTTGCAGATACCCCGCAGAAAATATCAACCAACTTATTAAAAAAGTACTCTTACAG
>Ga0137308_101351_pt1 | contig 24870 bp, 25 predicted proteins | sample Inofrocosms_June_FD_97181 | JGI IMG/M metagenome (GOLD analysis project Ga0137308, IMG submission 97181) | Mouse cecal microbial communities from Vienna, Austria - N-Acetylneuraminic and N-Acetylglucosamine D2O microcosms_June | ecosystem: Host-associated > Mammals > Digestive system > Large... | reverse complement strand
ATGTAAAAACTCCTGCACCGATTCCAAATATGGGAGAGTCGTCAAGACCCGGCCCGAATGGGATATCCGGCTTTACACCGACGTCCCCCGCGGCACAGATGCTTATAAGAAGATTTATAATCAACGCACCGCCACGGAACGTATCAACAACCGCATCCTCAATGATTACGGACTGCACCGTATGTTCATACACACAAAGGAGCATTATTCTTTCATGACAACCATGATTGGAATCTGCATCCATCTGGATGCCCGCTATAAACAGCAGGTGCAGGCAGTGGCATAAACCAAGTTTCCTGCTTCTGGATTCTTTCAGGCCTGTTTTTCGACAGGTTTTAAAGTCATGCACATTTTTATTCTTTATGCTCTCTGGACTGCTCAAGCCCCATAATCATCCATCCCTTATCCCTCTCATTTCTGAAAATCAACCTTTTCCTGCTTATTCTCTATTGAGTTTCCGAGAGTGCTCTGACAGGGATGCGGCCGAGTTCGGAGTCTGCTGCTGTTTTTCGCATTCCCCTGCATGATGCGCAGTTTTTTTAATGTACTATCAAGGAGCTCGTCTGTAATGTCTGCTCCGATCTGGTTCCTTGCCTTGAGCACAGCCTTTTCCAGCAGGTCAAAGTCCCTTAAAAACCCATCTCGGGTAGAAAGGTCAAATTCTTCCATGGAAGGTATGCCCTCTTCTTCGCTGGTGCGTTTTCCAACCACATTTCCATTGTCATCTATGATCTCAGCAGTAAACTTTACTTTCATGTAAAATGCTCCTTTTTATGTTCATCTTTGATAATTGTAACATAATGCAAGAAATGTGGGTACTAATTTTTGATTGTCAACTTAGCTTGTATTCAACCGCACAGGTGGAAATTTTTTGCTATAAAATCCCTGTCGTATAATATATACTCAAATAATCGAAAAAAGATTCCAAAGCGTGTATTTATGTAGAAATCGTTTTTAATCCATATTATACAACTTTTCCATTAAAATCAAAAAAATATATTTTGTGGGAACCAAAATGCAATGAAAAGACTCTAACTTATGAACATGTTCATGGGAGAAGGTGGTAAAATGTATCAAAAAAAATGCTACGAAAGAAGAAAAGAGTGGTTTTATATGATAATTTAGGATTATTTGAAAAATCCATAGAAGAAAGAACTGGTGAAATGTGGGAAGCGGTTTTGACGTTAGATGAGGAGTATGGCAAGGTGGTAATTCTGTATTATTATGAAGGTTTCTCTACCAAGGAAATTGCCAAAATCTTGCATATTCCTGAAGGAACAGTAAAGTCCCGGCTAAGCAGGGCGAGAAGTAAATTGCAGCAAATAATTTGAAGTTAGCAAAGTATATTAGCGAGGAGAAATGGCATGAAGGAAAATATGGATATGTTCATAAGAAAAAAAATTCAGCAGGAACAGATAAAAGTTCCGGATAGTTATTTTAAAAAGGTAAATTTGACATTGCAGAATTTACCGGAAAAAACCACCAAATATCATTTAAAGTATGTTGCTACTGTTGTTATCAGCTCCTGCCTTCTTATATCAGGAACTGTTTATGCGGCTGTAAATTATGTTGAACAGCGTATGCTTTCTATAGATGAGAATGAAAAGAAGAAAATGGCAGATTATACAAGGAATTCTGTAAAAGATATTGATACCTATTCAAGGGAGCTTACAGAGGATGAGAAAGAAAGAATGGAAACGCTGCTATATGATTATCAGGTTTACGGAAAATTTCCTGAAAATGGATTGGAAATTGTTGATGATGAGAAAATGATTACGGCAGATACATTAGCTTTTATAACAGAAGACAGTATGTTTGTTTTGCCGGAAAGAGCGTTAACAGATGAAGAATTATTACAAATTATAGATTTTTATTATAAAAGAGATTACAGTCTGATGACAAGCAAAGAAGACCTTTCATGTGAGGTATTTTCTGTAGATGATGCAGTTGAAGAAAATGCCGTGGAACAAATGAAGACTATGCTCCACGTCATATATCAAATTGAAACAGACAGTCTGGAAACATCTTTGGAAACTGATATAAATGGAGTATGCCGGATAGAAGCAGGTGATTCAGGACAAGTGAGCTATCGGGCACTGTATGATTTGGATTCCCGGCGTATTGTTGAAATTGAATGTATTTCCAGTGTTGATGTAATATCGGAAAAGATAAAGCCTGACAACGAAAATTTTGCTAAAGTTGGAGAGGGATTAGCAGAAACAATCAACAGGTTGGATAGCAATGCTGTAATCAGGGAAATTTACTGTGATTATAATGTAACGGAAGATGAAATACTGACAAGAGGAGCAGTGAATTATATATACAGACTCGAAGACGGTGGGTGTTATGTCGTTAAATATAATATTGCCGCAGAAGAGGTAACGGATTTGTTTATTGTACCTTATCAGGAATACCAGCAGACAATAGACAATAACGCAGCCAAACAGGCAGAAAGAGGGATTCAAAGGATAAGAATATCTATAAATGTTAAATAAGTAATAAACATACCCTTGTATAAATATCTCAATAAATTTAACATGAGGAGGAGAAAGAAAATGAAGACAAAACAAAAGTACTTTAAAATCATTAGTAGTTTCCTGGTGTGTGTTTGCCTTTTGTGTATATTCCATGTTGATGCATATGCCCAGAATGCTGATGTCCAACAAGATGATGAATCATCTGAAGAATATGTTACTGCGAGAGTGGTAATTGGTAACACGTCAAGAGCATTGGGCGATCCTAATGCAGATGTGGACGGAGACGGAGTAAGACTTCGATCTGGTCCGTCGCAGGATTATGCTGTTTTGGAACTTATGTATAACGGAGAGTATGTCAGTATTGATTTTTCTACAAGCTATAGTCAATCGAATGGCACATGGTACTATGTCAAGCGAATTAAAACAGGAACTTGGGGATGGGTAAAATCTGAATATATATGTTATTGGGATTAATCTAAAAGAGGGTATGTTTATTATTACTTTATAACTTTTTTATAGATAGAAAGAAGGTGAATATTAGTAGCAATATTTATTTAGATACATTAAGTTCACACAAAAAGGAGGACAACTGGTATGAAAAGAATCAAAAAGCTGTTAAGTGCAGTTTTGGTATCAACATTTATTATTGGCACTATGGCGATGCAGGCATTCGCTTATAATGACGGAGACAGGGAAGTTCTCTATTACAATTTCACATTTGGCAATGGGGAATTGGTTCAGACATCATCTTCTTCGATGAAACGTCTATATAACAGAGAATGGGTGGTTACGGTAGACAGTGTAAAAAACAATCGGTATGGGATTACTTATGGAATTCTTGATAACAATGCGTCTGAATGGTACAATTCTCTAGTAAGTTATACAACAAGCCGCACTGGAACAGGAAACTTTGGAGGAAGGTACTACGGTTCAGATACTGTTGGACGTTATCTTTATCTGGGAGCAATGATTGATGAGAGAGATGTCAATAGAGGAGTTGTAACAAGCGGACAATGGAGTACGGATGCCTCAAAGTAAGCTGCATATAAGGGGATGGGATTTATTTCCATTCCCTTATTGTGAGTATGAAGAACTATGCGAACTTATCTTTAGCTGATATATGAATGGAGAGATAAATATGCATCGAAAGTATATGATAATAATTGTTATAATATCCTGTTTTTTGGTTTCTTGCGCACAGAAACCAAATGTGGGAGAACGTAATGGAGTTAGAGCTGCTACATCGGAACATGAAGACACAGAAGAAGTTCAACAGCAAAATACTAATGAAATCATTACAAATATTCCAGAAAGTATTTCTGCCAATTCTGTTACTCAGAGAAACTTAGACATATTTGCTAATTATGAAGGTACGAAAATAGAGCGGGTGATAGATGTTTTGAACAAAGAAAGCCTTTTTATTGATGCAGTTATTGATGTGGATGGCATTAATCGTGTAAGCCAATATGAATATTTGACAAAAGATATCACCGAGGAAGTCCGTGCAAACCTTTTTCAGTCAGTATTTTTGGATGCAGCAGATGAGGCAGAGTATGATGAGCTGAATGATGTATGGACACTGGACATTGACCCTGACATAAGAAATTACTTCCTATATCAAGTTAGTTATTCAAATGGCGGAACTACTGTTTCGGGAGAACAGATTATTATTTTGGAAAATAGGTATTATGATTTATATCCATTTGAAGATAACAGACTTTCTACTGTTTCGGACAGCAAAGTTGATGTATCTATAGATGCTGCAATTGGCATATGTAAGCGAACAGTAAATGCCATCACAAACGCTGATAATTATGTTGCAGACTGTGTTCAAGGCTATGGGAATAATGGAAGGAGGCCATACTATAAAATTGTATTTCGATATACGTTGGATGGTATGCCCGTATCAGGATATAATGATTTAACCTTTTTATTTGATAATAATGGAATTGAAATGGTAAAAGGCTCTCTGTTTTCTGTGAAAGAAATAGGGTTGACAAAAAACATTCTTTCGCCAGACGAAGCCGTAGAAAGACTGCAGGAACAAGCGGATTTTTTAATTTTTGAAGATGAAAGCCAGATAATGGTTTCTAAAGTTACATTGGAATATATTGTAATCAATTCACCGGAAGGAAAAATGTTGATTACACCTGTTTGGAGATTTTGGCTTGGCAGTGATGAAGATGAAAGAAATTTTCTATGTCATAAAATACTTGCAATTGATGCCCTTACAGGTGAATTAATTTGGGATGAACGGGGGCATACAATGTGAGAAAATCCTTAATTATACGGCTAAAGACGAGTATACTTTCGCCGGCTATGACAGTAAGTGTTTTTATTGGTATTTGGTTCCTTACATGGAGCAAAGTTGCAAACCTGATCAGCTATAATTCAACATATGGCGCTTCGCTCACCTTTCGGGACATAGGTGGCATTTTTTTGGATGATATTGCAATTTCGCATTCTTTAAGCGGCTACGACCTGTTTGCGCCAATTTTGGCAGTCCTGCCTGCGGCCACACTGTTTTGCGAAGATTATAATAGCGGATATATAAAATATATATTGAACCGTACAGAAAAGTGCTGGTATATCAGGGAAACCCTTTTATGTTCTTCCATATCGGGAGGTCTGGCAATTTTCCTTCCGTGCTTTCTGTCAGGGTTGTTTTATCTGGCAAACGGAAAACTGAACACTTTGGAAAATATGAATCAATGGGGAATTTTCACATCATTTGACGAGACAGTTTATGCTCAGATGCAGTATGTGTGGGGAGGGTTACTCCTCGCCCTTATGTTGATGGCACTTGCTTTTTTGTTTGGCGCTATTTGGTCTAATGTAGGTCTACTGGTATCTGTTATATTTCCAAATAAATATTTGGCACTGGCGGCACCCTTTGCCCTTTATTTTTCCGTACATCTCATTTTTTACCGAACTGAATCTTTACTGGTACTTAGCCCGGTTAATATGATGATGCCAAATGCTTCTTTCATACCATTTACGCTATATCCATTGCTTTTTGAAATACTGTTGTTAGGTATCATTTGTATTTTATTTAACGTACTAATCAAAAGGAGGCTGTGGGATGTTTAAAATATTCAGACATCAGCTGCGGATGGCATTTGCTTCCCCGCGTTTTTATATTTCACTTTTTATGGGATGCGTTATACAGATTGTCGGTATTATGCCGCTGTTTGATTATGCTCGGGGAGTTGGCAAACCTCTCTCCATATTGGAAGGCTTTGTTTATTTTAGCTGTGAAAGATACACTATATCGGCGGTTTTCCTGAATATCGTATTTCTAGTTTCAGATATTCCTTTTTCTTCTGAAAATGAAACTTATACGCTTTTGCGCGTTTCCCGCAGAAAATGGCTGGCTGGTAAAGTCTTATATCTGTTTACTGCCTGCGCTCTTTATTATTTCATAATATTTCTGATGGGAATTCTATTCCTGTCAGGTAATGCCTATGCAGGAAACTTTTGGAGTGACCCATTTTATTATTTGGCTCAGGGCATGGATATTGGAAAATACAGCGCATATTTCCCTTATGTCCATATTTTGCTGTTAAGCCCGGTGCAGGCTGTTCTTATTGGTATTGCTTTAAATATAGCGTATGGTTTTACCATGAGCCTTTTCCTTTTTTTCTGTAACCTAAAGCTTCCAAAAACGCTGGGATATGCTGTTACTACACTGCTTCATGCAGTTTTTTATATGACACTGAGCGTTTTTCAGTCCAGTTATTACGCAAGATATTCTCTGCTTGGAAACAGCCTGCTCATGTATCATAATGTGCATGGGGAATACAAAGAATTACTGCCATCATTTGTTCAGTCTTTCTTGTTTTTTGGAATTGTCATAATTACTCTTATGATATTAATCTTTAAAGAAATCCGAAGGTATGATTTTAGGATAACAGTGGGAGCCAGACAATGAACATGAAAATAATCAATATGATATTAAACAGAAGGACAATTACGATGTACACTGTTGTCATTATACTGCTGTTTGCAGTTACTCCCGGTCAAAAGGGTGTAATAAATATTCTTGCTGGTTTTTCCCCACAGGAGAGCAGAGGATTGGATATTATTGGGATTATACGATGGAACTTGTGCGTTTTACCACCAATTGCAGCAAGCATTCTTTTCATGGATATGGAAATGGGAGTATTGCAGATTTATACCATGATCCGATCTGAAAATACAAAAAAATGGTTTATACAGCGGTTTATGGGAGTTGTTATTGCCAACCTTTTTTATCTGCTTCTGTTCGTGGTAATAACAGAACTGTGCGCAGGTGCAGGGGATTACAAAAAGAAGAGATTTTTACTTTTTTTAACGCTGTTTTTTCTACATACCTTATTGATTTCCTTGGTTTCCGTGGCATTATGTACGCAGAGTAAAAATATTTATATAACTATAGTTTTCTATTTAGCAGTAGAGGGGATTATGGTGGTCATTGGGGAATTTTTCCCTAAAATAGCTGCATATCTACCGCCCTATTGGGGAATGATCCGGCAAGTTGAAAATGCATTGTCAGGAACTATATTGTATCTGTTCCTGATTACAGGGATTTCGGCGGTAATTATGATAGGCTCTTTTATGTTTACAATAAAGTGCCTCCGGGTATAACATAAAAAATAGTCGTGTCAGTGTGTACGACAGAAAAGAGGAAAATATGGAAGATGTGATTATTGTAAAGGACGTATCCAAATCTTTTAAAGATGCCAGTGTATTAAAACAAATCAACATTTCTTTTGAAAAAGGGAAAATTCACGGTATTATCGGAAGGAATGGATCGGGCAAAACAGTTCTTATAAAAATAATATGTGGTTTAATACAACCAGATGAAGGACATGTGTGGGTAAGCGGTAAAGAAATTGGAAAAGACATAGATTTTCCAGAAAGTATTGGAGTTATCATAGAAGCACCCGGATTTCTCCCATCTTTAAACGCCTATAAAAATCTTGATTACTTAGCATCTCTAAAGGGCAAAATTGGCAAAAATGAGATTTACAACGCCATATCCACAGTGGGACTTGATCCCAGTGATAAGAAACACGTAGGGAAGTATTCATTGGGAATGAAACAACGGCTGGGAATAGCGCAGGCAATCATGGAAGCTCCGGATATTCTGATCTTAGACGAGCCTATGAATGCCTTGGATAAAGAGGGGGTTTTAGAAATTAGAGAATTACTGATGCGTCTGAAAGAAGAAGGAAAAACAATTTTGATTGTATCTCACAATTCAGAGGATATTCATATGCTGTGCGATACAGTACATGAGATGGATAGTGGAAAATTAGCAAAACTATAGGTTGGTTGATTTTCATAATCGTTGATGCATTTATATATGTTAGTTCCATTGTAAACGTAAGTTTGGAATGGAATCTCTTTGCAATAAGTTCACATCAGGTACTACAGAAACTGGAAGTGTTGAATTGATATAGAATTGATGAATACAATGTATAATTTTATAGATATTAAAGTGTGTTGCAACAAAGAAAAAATTTTGATGCAGTACACTTTTTATTACACTAATTTATTATATCATGTTTAAATTTAGTCCATATTTATATGCATACTTTTCGTTATCAAAAAGTTGGAACTTCGTAAATAAAAAGGTTATGTTCACCGCCTCAATTTTATAACAAAAGTAAAACAAAAAGAGGATAGTATAATGAATTACTTTATTAATATGACAAGATAAATATATCGAAATAGTGTGCTGTAGTTTTTTTTCAACTTGGCAAATCTCGAATAGCAGAATGCACAAAAACCATAGTGATATTATCGAAGAATTTTAGTGAAAATTTTTCTGAAAAAATTTTTAAATAGGAAAGGATTTTGCACCTTTACCATTTAGAATATAACTGGGGTTGGACATAAGGAGGGAGAAACATGACCGCCACAGACCGCAGAATGGAGATAATCAGTATTCTTGTGGTCAGCGGTCATGCCACGACGCAGGAGCTGGCGCAGGAACTGGGCGTTAGCAGACGCACAAAAATGCACGATGTTTCCGTCCTTTCGTATGGCTTTCCCATATACACAAAACAAGGGGTGGGCGGTGGGGTTTTCATCATGGAAAGCTATAAGCCGTACAATAACACGCTGACAGTGACCGAGCAGGAACGGCTCAAAAAAATGTACCATGCAGCCGAGGGTGAGGACAAGAAAATTTTGGAGCGCGTCCTCCGCAAATACGGGGTGCATAAGCTGGAACTGTAACTGAATTTTCGCATGGATTTTTTATGCGGGAAACTGCTTTTTGACAACTGAATATTGACATGGCATACAGGACGTGAGGGTATGTGTAGCCACTATGTGGGTGCACCATGATGTGTCTGCTGTTCCATTGCCGGATGCGGCGTTGGGGCAGGGGCACTGAGCGATAAAAACCTGACAAAATGCACAGCAGTTGTGCGGGGCGATGAGGCATATCCGTAATAATGATACTTCCGTTTTTTATTAAAAATCGGTCATATGATGACGGTGCGATTCCGATGTGGGCGGTGTAATGAACTGCCACCTGTATGCTGATTTACGGACTAAAGAACAGGCAAAAATGGAAGGAAATTTTTATCCCTGTCAGTGAGGACGATGCTGTAAATCTGGACAGATTGCAGTACGCAGGAAAGGAAGGACTGTATTTTTTTGATGCGGAAACACAGCGTAAGGGCGGTTATGAACTTAACGGTTTATAGTCGTCTTTTTTGTGTTTTGAAAGGTAGTGAAACAGGTAATATGCAACAAAAAAGAACAGCATGGAACATCTGCCGTAACCGTCAGATATTCCGGCGGATAGTTCGGCAAAAACCACAATAAACGTTAGCTTTTGCGGAGGGGAGTACAGAGGGCGCAAGCCCTTTGTGCAAGGGTACAGGGAATGCAATATCCCTGTGCAGGTCGAGGGCGGCAGCCCCGCCCAGTAGAGTTGATGCCTGCGTCACTTCATACTGGGTATTGCCTGACGCTGGAATCGGCAGGACTGGCAGCAAAGCTGCCTTCTCCCAAGCTCCGCTTTGGGAGAAAATGACGGGAAATGCCTGTCCACTGCGAGCAGGGGGGACAGGCATTTCCCGTTGGAGGGACACTGGAAAGAAAGGGGGAAGATTGCGATTGAATGAAACTGACAAGGCATAATGGCAGAGCAGGAAAAAATGGCGCTTACAATCCCAAGCATAATGACCGCAGATTTGATATTGAAAACAGTGAGCATATAGATGTGGACAGGGCAAATCAAAATATTTATTGGGACTGCTACACTGGATTTTCTTCTGCAAAAATAAGGGAGCATGACAAAGAAAATGATTACTCCTTTGAGAAGATTGAACAGCTTTACTACTTTGAACATTACGCAGACCACATACAGGCACAGAACGAAAGAAATGAGAAAACAAGGCACACAGAACGTAACAGGACAGTCAATGATTTATTGACGAATAACAAGACCTGTCCAGAAGAAAGCATTTATCAGATTGGCACAGTTGATGAGTCTGTTTCGGGGGAGGTGTTAGCCAAGATTGCAACAGAATTTTTTGCAGAGATGGAAGAAAAATTCGGTTCTCATGTACACATATTGGATTGGGCACTGCATCTTGACGAAGGCACTCCGCATATCCATGAAAGGCATGTCTTTGACTGTGAAAATAAATATGGGGAATTGTGTCCCCAGCAGGAGAAAGCGCTTGAAGGATTGGGCATACCATTACCCAATCCCGACAGGAAAAAAGGCAGGAACAATAACCGTAAGCAGACCTTTGATGCGGAATGCCGGAAGATGCTTTTCCGTATCTGTGCAAAGCACAATCTCCACTTGCAGATTGAGCCGACTTATGGCGGCAGGGGATATTTGGAGAAACAGGATTTTATCATTGAAAAACAGAAAGAAACAATCTCTGTGCAGAGGGAAATCCTTACCCAGACTGACAAAGCCATAGAAGAACAGGAGAAGAAAATCCAAAATGCAGAAAATGTTTTATCACAAAGAGAAAAAGTGATTGAAAAACAGGATGTGCTGATTGCAGAGAAAAATGCCGCAATCATGGAAAAACATTCTGCGCTTGAAGCAGTCACAATGCAGCTTGCGGACATGGAAACGCTGGTTGATGAGGTGGCAGGACAGGCATATGAAAAAGCCTGTGAAGTCGTTACCGATACCGTCCGACAGCAGACACAGAAAGAGGACATAAAAATCCTTGATGATTATTCAAAATGGCTGTCCGCACCAGAACGAACCGCCGATAAAAAACTGCGGTATTATGCTGTAAGGCGTTTGGAAACATTAAAAGAAAAATTCATGAAATCCGCAAAGGGGATTATGGAGAAGGTTACGAAATCCCTTCAGGAACCTGAACGGAAGCAGGAAAATCTCGAACAGGTAAAAACAACAGCAAGAATATCCCTCAAGGCACAGCTTAGTGCCAATAAGAAATGTGTTGATGATTACAAATCACAGCATTACGGAACAAACACAAAACAAGCCAAAAAAGATGAACAGTCTTTATAAATGGCAGATTTACGCAGTGTTAATCGCTGCGTTTACACAGCGTCAGGGCAATTATAAACCTACAAGGGGAAACTATACCCTTTGCAGGCTTTATAGTTGCCCTATTTTTTATTTGGAGAAACAGGAGGAATTTATGGCAGAAAACAGGAAGTATTATTTTTTGAAACTGAAAGAGGACTTTTTCGAGCAAGATACTATTGTGCTGCTGGAAAGCTTGAAAGACGGGATACTGTATAGCAATATCCTGATGAAAATGTATCTGAAATCATTGCAGTTCAACGGATTTTTGAAAATAAATGAGCATTTATCACTTACAACGGAAATGATAGCCACGCTGACAAGGCATGAAGTCGGCACTGTGGAGAGGGCGGTAAAAATTTTCTTGGAGCTTGGGCTTGCCGAAACTACTGAAACAGGCACGATTTACATGAGCCAGATTGAAACGCTGGTAGGAAAATCGTCAACAGAAGGTGAGCGCAAAAAGCTGTCAAGGCTTAGGAAAGAAAGGGAGAACTCCACGCCTTTGCAGATAGGATTATTAGACACAGGGGGACAAAAGGCGGACATTTGTCCGCAGAATGTCCGCACTGCCTTGGACATTTGTCCACCAGAGTATAGAGATAAAAGTATAGAGAATAGAGATTATATAAGAGAGAGTGAGAGAGAGAAAACCGCACACCCGCCTGCAGAGGAGAAAAACGGTGCGCATTTCTACGGCAGATACAATAATGTCATTCTTACGGATAAGGAGCTGCAAATGCTCAAAGATGACTTTCCGGCAGATTACCAGCCCATGATAGAACATCTGTCAGAATACATGGCATCTTATGGAAAAACCTATAAAAACCATTTAGCCACTATGGAACTTTGGAAAAAGGCGGACATGAAAAAAGAGCAGAAAACGGGGAACGGGTATTCCTATAACGGCAGTTTTAAGGAGGGTGACAGCTTATGATTGGAGCGGTTGTTGATGAAGTGCTTAGAAAAATGGAAAGCGCTGACAATGAGGGAATAAAGGTGGCTGATGATTACATGGACGCTGATACCGGATTACTGATATGCGGAGAGTGCCATACAAGAAAGCAGAAAAAAATATCATTTCTGAGAGAGGAACGCATTGTCGGCTGTCTGTGCAGGTGTGCGGCGGAAAAGTTAGAAAAAGAACGTGCCAGACATGAAGCGGAAGAAAATCTCATGCGTATTCAGCAGATGAAAAGTGCAGGACTGCAGGACAGGACATTTTACGGTTATACCTTTGAAAGATGTGATGCGTCACAGGAAAACGCCATATATGCAAAGCGGTATGTGGAACATTTTTCAGAAATGGTATAAACAGGGCAAGGGCTTTTGCTCTGGGGGAATGTCGGGACAGGCAAGACATTCCTTGCAGGCTGTATCGCTAATGCGCTGCTGGAGCAGAAGATACCAGTGCTTATGACGAGTTTCCCGAAAATATTAAATGTGCTCGGAGGTCTTTACAGTGCGGAGAGGAATGAGTACCTTGCAAGCCTGAACCGCTACACGCTGCTTGTGATTGATGATATGGACATTGAGAGGGACACACAGTATACGCTTGAAACAGTCTATACGGTCATTGATGAGCGTTACAAGTCGGGGAGGCCTTTCATCATCACGACAAACATACAGCTTGACATATTGGGAAATCCGCAGGACTTGGAACACGCAAGGATTTATGACCGCATCATGGAGCGTTGTATGCCTGTATTCTTCGGCGGTAAGAATTACCGTTCTGAACTGGGGCAGGGCAACAGGGATACGGCTAAAAAGATACTGACAGGTCTTAATGATACAGTGTGATGTCAGGCATTGGGGAAGAGGTATCTTCAATGCTGTTTTATGCAGATTTATCTTTCTGTACAGAGAGATAAAACGGATTGTGATATTGTTGGCGGGAAAATGACCGCAGAAAGGGTAAGGATAATTTTATGGTCGAAAATAGAGAGGAAAAAAGCAATAAAAAAGAAACAGGTGGGAAAGGCAGGAAAGAGTCGGTCAAAATCGTTGTAAAGTCTGTTTATGTCGGGAAACAGGAAATGGCAGAGGTATTCGGCAGTGTTGCACTTGAAAATATAAGGCGGAAAATGACAGAAATTTAGGAAAGACAGAAACGTAAATTCAACCAAAATCAGCTTGAAAGGTGGCGGGTAAAACGGTATAATGGACTTAACTGAATAGCGGAATGCCTTGTCACGAATGGAGGTATTATTTATGGCAGGGCAGACCACAAAAACAACATACAAGGCAGCTTTATATTGCAGACTGTCGAAGGACGATGGGAAGTACAGGAGAATTCAAACATATAGGAAGGTATACTTATTTGAAGAAAATAAGGATAGTTGGACGGAAAATTGTAGAAACCCGTAATTATGTAACTATCTTTTTACTGAAATGGGATATTCTTTAGACACAATATGGGATATTTCTATGATTAGAAGACTATGATTATAAGTGGGCAAATTCATAAAATTATCAATTCTCATTTATAGCATAGTAATACGTTAAAATAACGTGTAGGATAGATACTTAATATACATAAAGACATTATTATGACGGCTTGTATTCCGTTTGCTAATTAGACTAAAATAATTTTTCTTGTATAATTTTCGGAATTTACTCAATTACAGTTTATAGACATTTGGAGGAGTGGAAATGAGAATAGAAGATTATTTTTTAAAATGTAGAAAAAGTGTTTTTGATATGAATAATAATATTTTACTGTCTAAAATTGCTAGCAGTGATCAAGAGAAGGATTTAACTGTTCCGCCCAATTGCAATGGGTATGGAAGAATTAGACATTTTAGAAGATTTATTTCAGAAGAGTGGGGAAAGGATCCATTACCCATTGATCCTGCATGCAGAGCTTTGGGATTGGAGCAATGTGATATAATTGAAACTCAGGTATTTCAAATTGCTTCTTGTAATGCTAGATGCTGGTATTGTTTTGTTCCGGATAATCTAAAAGAAGCATCTAAATGCTGTTCAAAATGGTTTTCCGCAAGTGAAATGATAGATTTATTTCAAAGAGATTGTAAAGGAATACGTGTATTGGATTTATCAGGTGGAAACCCAGAACTTGTTCCAGAGTGGGTATATTATGTGATGAAGGAACTTGAGGGAAGAAGAATTAGCAATCAGGTCTATTTATGGTCGGACGATACATTAACAACAAGCTATTTCTTTGACTTTTTAAAGGAAGATCAAATAGATTATATCAAAAGATATAAGAACTACGGAAAAGTTTGTTGCTTTAAAGGATTTGATAACGCTTCTTTTTCTTTTAATACAAGATTGTCACAGGAACTTTTTGATAAACAGTTTGAGAATTTTAAAAGATATTTTGATTTGGGATTAGATTTATATGGTTATGTTACATTTACAGCAATGGATGTAGATGATATTGAAGAAAAAATATCAAAGTTTTTAAATAAACTTACAGCAATACATCCGTTATTACCTTTGCGAATAGTTCCATTAAAAATTTCGATTTTCACACCAGTACAAGGTAGATTGAATTCGGATTATACTAAAGCTGTGAAAAATCAAGAAAAAGTATATAAGGAATGGAGAAAACAGTTAGAGAATATGTATGATAGTCATTTACTGAATTTGAACATATGCGATATTAAGTTACGATAGAGGGCAAAAGAAATGGATAAGGAACAGTTTTATAATGAAATTGATAAAATTGTGTTAGAAATAGTAAAAAAACATCCGGATTTTTATTTTTTAATGAAGAAAATAAAAGGGATACACCCCATAGATATTAAGATGGCTTTGGGTAGACTACATAAAAGTAAGAAAATATCATCTACAATTTATAGAAAGGTCATGAAAAGTGCTAAAGATAGGGGGAAAGTTGTTTTAGAAAATGATAACTTGTTACCAGTACCACATCTTTTAGACTATGATTGGCGATTTGACAATCAGGGGATTGAACAAATGATTTCCTTGATTAATAAAAATTGTAAAAAAGATGATAGAGTGATTGCTTTTGTAGGGACACCTTCTCTTTTTAAAAGATGTTTTTCGAAAGGTGACATAAAGAATAAATATATTTTGATTGATAAAAATGCAGACAAGCATATTCATTATATAACACGTTGCTCACAGAATTTTTTATATTTTAAATGTGATATAATGAATTGCCAACAGTTAGATATTCAGGCTGATATAATTATTATGGATCCACCGTGGTATTTGATTTATAATAAATTGTTTTTTAGATTTGCAAATTCTTTGTTAGCTATAGAAGGAAAAATAATATGTGTTATGCCTCCTAAATATACTAGGAAAAATATTGAGGAAGAATTACAAGATTTAAAACAGTATATAGGAACTTTAGGAATAGTTACAGAACATTACTTTAGAAATATAGTATCGTATAGTACACCACCATTTGAAAGAAATGTTTTAAAAGAAAATGGAATTTATTGTATGCCAAAGGGATGGAGAACAGGAGATGTATTAATTGCAAGGAAAATAAATGAAGAGAAAACAAATATTAAACCTGTAATAGTTGAAGAAAGCGAATGGGAAGAAATAAGTATAGGATCAGTTAGATATAAACTAAAAACAAATCAAAATTTAGATGTAAAGTCAGCAGATTTAGCAATTGAAAAGATTTATGCGACTGATATTTATCCATCAGTAAAAAGAAGTATGAGTATAAATGAGAAAAGGATTAATGTTTGGACTAGTGGGAATAGAGTGTTCTATTGTACAAATATTCCATTATTATATTACATTTTATTGGAGTATTCTACACGATATCGGCATTATGGTTTAGATATTTGTAAAAAAATAGAGAGCAGTTTTAATATAAGATTAAGCGAAAAGCAAAAAGAAAATATTATTAGAAGTTTAAGATTTGTAGAAAAGATAAACAAAAAAGAGCAGTCGGAGTATGGGAAGTGGAGGGAGTTGTTATGATAAAATTAGAAGATTTCTTTCAGAAAATACAAGTAGATTTACAAAGCAATGAATATTGGCATAGTAAACTTATTGATCCAAAATGTAAAATACATTTAGCATTTATGGTTGAACCCTATTTGTCACTGATATTAAGTGGAAAAAAGACAATTGAATCAAGATTTAGTACAAAAAAAATGATTCCTTTCAATTCTATATCAGTTGGGGATATAGTTGTATTAAAAAAATCAGGGGGAGATATAGTAGCTATATTCGAAGTGGAGAAGGTTATTTTTAAACAAGTAGATAATGAAAACGATGTCGAAGAAATAAAAGAGAAATATGGAAAAGAACTATGCTTAGAGGATAAATTTTGGTTTGAGAAACAAGATGCAAGGTATGTAACATTGATTAAGATAAGCCATTTACAATCTGTTTCGCCTATAACTATTAAAAAAGCAAATAGACAATCTTGGATAACATATGGCAGAGATGAAAAAGTAATTGAAAAAGATGATGGTATGGGGAAAATAGTTTGTATAGTAGGAAAAATTGCTAGTGGAAAAACTACGGTAGCTAATGAATTGGCAGCTTTAATGAAAGGAGAACAATTTTCTATTAGCGATTATTTAAAGTATTGTTTAAAACAAAATGGTATTGAAAATCCATCGCGAACACAACTACAGGAGTTGGGGGAAGATTGTATTAGTAAAGGGTGGGATGATTTCTGTGAAAATTTTTTAACATTTATAAATTATGATAAGCATAAAACATATATTATTGATGGAATACGGCATAGAAATTTTTTTATTTCTTTATGCAATAAATCGTATCCTATAAATCCAGTATTAGTTTTCCTTGATGTAAATGATGAAGTATTAGAATACAGAAAATGTGAGAGACAAGAAATAAAGTATGATGAAAAAAGATTAGCGGAAGGAAATTTAACAGATTTATTCAAATTAGCTGATATTATTGTTAAAACAATGGGCAAGAATGTTACGGAAATTGTAAATGAAATATTGTATATGTTGGAAAGTAAGCCTGTTATGAATAAAGTTGAGGATAACAATATTATTTTGCAAGATTTGAAAAATGAAATTAATGAATTTAACAAAAAGAGAAATTGGAATTCATATCATAATGCGATGAATTTGGCGATGAGCATAAGTATTGAAGCGGCTGAATTACTAGAAATATTTCAATGGTCAGATAAAAAGAATGCGGATAAAAAGGCAAGGGGATATGAAAGAGAACATTTAAAAGAAGAATTAGCAGATATTTTCATATATTGCATAAATTTAGCTAATGCATATGATATAGATATATCTTCTTGTATTATTGATAAACTTCATAAAAATTCGAAAAAGTATCCCTCTAAATGATTAATATGCTGGTTTTGGGAAATGATTCTGTATGACAGATGAGGTATCAAAGTCTTTTGCACAGATTTCAGACATAATAGAAATCGCGCGGGAAAATATATTTAAAAGTTTGATGAAGGTTGATTAAAATGTATTGGGATCTATTAGAATTAGAAAGAGTGTCTTTAGAGGCACTCTTTCTGATTAGTAGGACATGATCTTGTTTTTTAAAATGTTTTATACGGTTTTTGATGAGTATTTCAGATCTGGTTAATTTTATTATCACAACCAATATTTAGTTTGATTTGCTGAAAAACTGTAGGATTTTAAATATGTAAGGATTTGTAACAGTATCATAGAACTGGGTATGACTGTATTCTTTGAAAACAGGAATTATTGCTCTAATATTGAGATAGAGCAACAAGGAACATGAGAAAATACTGGAAGGAATAGGAAAGCTTTAAAAAATAGGGAGACTAAAAACAGAAATTTCCACAAATATCATAGAAAAATAGCGGAAATCCAACAAAAATCATCTTGAAAGGTGGCGGGCAAAACGGTATAATAAACATAACTGAACAGCGGAATGCCTTGTCACGAATGGAGGAATTATTTATGACAGGGCAGACCACAAAAACAACATACAAGGCAGCCTTATATTGCAGACTGTCAAGGGATGACGGGAACGTGCAGGAAAGTTCGAGCATACAGACGCAGAAGGAAATCCTCTCACGCTATGCAAGGGAAAACGGCATAAACAACACGACTTTCTATGTTGATGACGGGTATTCGGGAACAAATTTCCAAAGACCAAGTTTTCAGAAAATGATTGCCGACATAGAAAGCGGTAAAATAAACTGTGTCATCACAAAGGATTTATCAAGGCTTGGCAGGAATTATCTTGAAACAGGCGTGTTCATTGAAGTATACTTTCCCGAACATAACGTGCGCTACATCGCAATCAATGACGTGGTGGACACCAGCAGACAGGAGTCGGCGGACTTTACGCCGTTCCGCAACATCATCAACGAGCTTTATGCAAAGGACACTTCCAAGAAAGTGCGGAGCGCAAAGCGGGCAAGGGTGCTTGATGGAATGTACATTGCAACCAGCGCACCATATGGCTACAAAAAAGACGAGAAAGACCGGCATCGCCTTGTGATAGACGAGCGGTATGCGCCGACAGTAAGGCTTATCTTCTCTCTTGCAAAAGACGGAAAAGGCATATCGCAGATTAGAAGTGACCTGAATGGGCGGCATATCCTGAGACCGTCGGCAGTCAATCCAAACGGTTATGAACGGTACTTTGATGGGGAAGATGACCAGAAGCGCTATGAATGGAGCAACAACAGCGTCCGGGGAATTTTACGCAATCCCGTTTACGCAGGTCATCTTGTAATGAACAAGCGCATTTCACCGTCCTTTAAGAGCCACAAGCGGTTGAGCGTACTGCCGGAGAATTACACAGTCGTGGAGAACGTGCATGAGCCGATAGTCAGCCCAAAAGATTTTGAACTGGTGCAGCGTCTGATTACAAGCAGGCGCAACGTGCAGAACAAGCCGAGAAAGTTTGAAAACATTTTTGCGGGACTGATTAAATGCGCTGACTGCGGCTATGCAATGACACTGGCAAAGGCACACAGAAGCCCCAAAGAGGAAATCATTGACGAGTACGGCTATATGTGCAACAATTACAAGACTTTCGGTAAATCCGTTGACACAAGCCACTGGATTGAGGCAAGGCAGTTATATGAATGTGTGTTGAATGATATCAAACGCCACGCAGGGGAAGCGCTTGCCGATAATGACGAGCTGTGCGAAAAGCTGATACGGCAGATAGGAAGTAGCAAGGACAAGCAGACCAAATCATTGGACAAAGAGATAAGGGAAAAGAAAGCAAGGCTTTCCGAGGTTGACAACCTGTTCCAGCAGCTCTATGAGGACAGACAGAACGGGAACATCACAGAGCGCAACTATCAGATGATGTGCAGGCGTTACGAGGACGAGCAGACAGGATTGGAGCAGGCAATTAAGGAATTGACTGCACAGAGAGCGGAAAGCGATAAGGACAGGGGCAACGCAGAACAGTTTTCTAAGCTGATAAAAGGGTATGCAGGGATTGAGGAACTTTCGGCGGCACTGTTAAATACCCTCATCGAAAAGATTACCATAGGCGAACCGCAGGACATGGACGGGGAGCGCATACAGGAAGTAAAAATTTATTACAAATTCATAGGGTGTATAAGCCAAGAAGGGCATATTTGCTGATAGAAACGTGTTTTTAATCATGTATCGGCGAGTATGTCCTTCTGACATCGAACAGCAGGAAGGTCGGATTTTAAGACAGGGAAACATGAATGACAAGGTAAAGATTTTCCGGTATGTGACGGAAGGGACATTCGATTCGTACAGTTGGCAGCTTATCGAAAACAAGCAGAAATTCATTGGGCAGATTATGACGAGCAAATCCCCGGTCAGAAGCTGTGAGGACATAGACGAAGCGGCTCTCACTTATGCAGAAGTGAAGGCTCTGGCAACAGGCAATCCTTATATTAAAGAAAAGATGGATTTAGATATTCAGGTATCCAAGCTAAAGCTGTTAAAGGCGAACCACACCAGCCAGAAGTACCGTCTGGAGGACAACATCGTGAAGCATTACCCGGTGCAGATAGCCGCCATGAAGGAACGCCTTGCGGGGTATCGTGCCGACATTCAGACCTATGCACAGAATAAATTCCCGGACAAGGACACTTTCTCCATTAAAATCGGAAACCGGGTATATACGGACAAAAAGGAAGCCGGGGCAGCGCTGATTGATATGTGCCGGAGCGCAAAACAGCCGAATATGGCGGTCACAATCGGGGAGTATCAGGGGTTTAAGATGAGCGTTTCCTTCGATTCGTTCTTTTCCAAGTTTACGGTGAATTTAAAGGGCAGCATCAGCCATGAGGTGGAAATCGGCACTGATCCGTTGGGGAATTTGCAGAGGTTAAGCAACGCTTTAGAGGGCATGACCGGGAGAATGGAAACGGTGGCGCAGAAGCTGGAGAACGTGGAGCATCAGCTTGAAACCGCAAAGGTGGAGGTCACAAAGCCATTTGCACAGGAAGCGGAGCTTGCGGAGAAGCTGGAACGCCTGACGGAATTAAATGCCCTGTTGAACATGGATGAAAAGGGCGGCGATGGAATTGATATGGACGATGAGCCGGAGAATGACGGGGAACAGGAGGAACTGGATACCGGGGAAATGGAACTTGATGCGGAAGCGGTGGCGGATGCGCCTTTTAAGCCCCAGATAAACCGGGCAGTATCGGAAAAGATGGTGGAGCATGGGAAGGAGAGGATGTTAGCAGACAGTCCCAGAGGGCGTATTTCCGTAAAAGAGAAACTTGCCGAGATGCGCCAGAAGGCATACGGGCAGAAAGCGCCGGAAAAGCTGGATGTTTTAAAAAGTAAAGGGAAGGAGAACAGCTTATGATAAATAGAAGGCAGTCAATATTGGCTGCCTTCTGTGAAAGTTTTTTCATATACAAAGTTGTAAGCGATGGAAAGTATAAATTTATTCTTAGATTTTGAAGATAAGAGATGATATTTAGAACTATTTGTAGTAAAATGTTTATATTTAAAGAAGTGACAAATTGAAAATTTGAAAGTAGATTGAGACACTATGGCATAAAATAGGATGTTATGTATAATTGCATCAATGAAGGTGATAAACAATGAATAGTTTTAGTACAGATATAGGTGAGTTAGGGGTCGTACAATCAGCTTCAAAAATATGGGAGAAAATTAACATATTAAGAAATCTCGATGAACGTGAAAAAAGGAAATATTCTAGAAGATGGATTTGGGAGTTACTCCAAAATGCAAAGGATGTTTCAATTGATTCGGTTAATGTAAAGATTGATTATTATCAAAAGCAGATAGTTTTTTCGCATGATGGGAAAAAGTTTACTTGTAAGGATCTGTTATCATTAGTGACACAAACCTCTTTTAAGGAAATGGAACAGGAGCAAGCGACAGGAAAATTTGGGACAGGTTTTATTACTACACATTTAATTTGTGAAAAAATTCGTATAAATGGATTGATATGTGATTATGATGGGAGAATAAAAAATTTAGATTTTATATTAGATAGATCAGGAAAAACACGTGCAGAAATACAAGATTTAATAAATAAACAGTTAAGAGAAATACAGGAAATTAATGAAATAAATAAAATTTCTGATGATGTAAACATTGATTATTCAACAAGTTTTACTTACGAAATAGATGAAAGTGTTGTAGATATAGTTCAACATGGAGTAAATGAATTGTTTCTTTGTGCACCATATGTTCTAGCATTTGTGCCTAAAATAAAAAGTATTTCGATTATTGGGCAGTCAAAAAATACTTTTAGAATAGGTAAAGTATTTAATTGTAATGAGATACTTTATAAATATACTTATGAGCAACAAGAAAATGCAATTATGATTTATAAATATAAGGAGATATGCTTAGGGATTCCAGTAGAATCAGATAGCCATAACAGCGTTGTAGAATTAAATGATAATGTACCTAAAATTTTCTGCGATTTTCCGTTAGTAGGAACCGAGAAATTTCCATTGCCTACAATAATAAATAGTAAAGTGTTAGATATTACTGAGCCACGAGATGGGATAATGCTTGGAAGTAAAAAAAATAAAGAACTACTAATGGATTATGTAACAGCATATAGAGATTTTTTGACAAAAATTGCATCAGAAAATTATGAAAATCTTTATTTGCTTTGTAAAATAGGAATTTCAGAAGATGATTGGTTACAAGAGAGTGTATTAAATCAATTAAAAATAATTTGTAGGAGAATCCCTATAGTAAAAACTATGGATGGTAAATTGGAAGCGATAGAAAATCAAGATGGAAGTATTAATATTTTGTTTCCAGTTGAAAATGATTATAGAATCAAAGATGATATATGGGATTTGTGTTCTTGGTTCAATTTTAAAGAGAAAACACTTCCCGCAAAAGAGGAAAATTGTAAATGGGCAACTGTAGTTAGAGAAGAAAAATTTAAACTAAATTTGAATAGAATTTTAAATATGATAAATTCGCTTAATAATATTAGTGATTTAAGTAGTAAAATTAAGAAGGGAATTGATGTTATTGATTGGATTAATTTTTTGATTAATATCTTAGATAAGAAAGAAGTATTACAAACTGAATTAGCAAAAATAAAGATGATTCCTAATCAAAATGGTGATTTATGTATTGAAGCATGGTTGAAAAGGGACGACAATATTTCAGAGGAATTAAAGAATATACTGTATGACTTGGGTGAAGATATACGTACAAATTTGAGAAATCCTGATATTGTAATTCCCAATGAAGAAAATAAAGAAGCTTTAACCAATATGGATATTGCGACAAAGATAAGAAATAAGGTGTATGGACTACTACAGAAAGAGAATGAACCAAATGCTGTAAGAACAGAGCATTCCAAGATGGTATTTAACAAACTGATACTATGGTTTAGCAATAATCATCAGGAGGCAGAACGGATTTTTTCGGATCTTTATGAGCATAAGTATAAGTTATATGATGATGTAGAGATTATTAAGAATATCCAATTATCTCAAGAAATTACGAAAATAATGCAGGATAATGGAATAACGGAAGTTCAAGAGATTCGAAATATCATAGAAAGAGGTAATTCTGTTGAGGTTCTTACAGAAAGCAGCCTTGCTTGTATGGGAATTATAAATGAGGAGGAATTTGAACGAGTATTTGCTAATGAGGATGTAAAGTCATATTTTAACTATGAAAAGAAGCCTACTCCTGAAAATTTTATATATGTTCAGGAAATAATTCAACGTGCAAAGAAAAATGTGTTGAATTTTTTAAGAAAATATCCTCAAGAATATGATTGTAGCTCATACCAGGAAACAGCAACAACTATTTTGGCAGGAATTAAGAAAAATGGAAAACCCATAAAAATTGTCGTTAGACCAAGTGATGGGGATAAGATATACATATATTATCAATCAGAGCTAGATACAATGGATTATGAAGATTATGAATTGTGGGTAGACAACAACCAAGATGAACCGAGACAACTCACTTTTGGAAAGTTACTAAAAATTACAGGAGTTAAAGTTATTCCATTACAAAAAATATTTTATTAGGAGATAAAATATGCTTAATGAAGAAATGATAAAGGAACTAATTGAAGGAAAATTGGATAAACCAATAAAGCTATTTGCGAGTATGGAATCAGCAAAGGACATAGCGATTATAGTAGCGGCATTTGCAAATACAAAAGGAGGATATTTGCTTTTTGGAGTGCAATATACATTAGGTGAGAATAGGATAATTGGACTTGCACAAGATTTTAAAATTAATACTATAATGCAAGAGATTCCCAATTTGTTTGAGATAGTTCCAGATTATGAATATGATTGGATAGAGATTCAAAATAAACGACCAATATTTGCAATGAAAGTAAATAAATCAAAAGAAGCGATATTGGTACAAGGTAATAGATATGAGATGCATGAAAATGAAATTGTTAAAGTGGAGGAGAAAAAAGAGATGGATTATACAAAAGTATTTATCGTTCATGGTAGGGATAATGAGGCTAAACAAGAAGTGGCAAGATTTATTGAAAAATTGGGATTAGAAGCAATAATTTTACATGAACAAGTGAGTCGGAGTCATACAATTATTGAAAAAATTGAAGAATATTCAAATGTTGGGTATGCAGTTGTAATATATACTCCCTGTGATGAGGGAAGGTTAAAAGGCGAAAAGAATTTTAATAGTCGAGCACGCCAGAATGTTGTTTTTGAACATGGATTTTTGATGGGGAAAATAGGACGTAAAAACGTATTTGCATTGGTAAAAGGAAACATTGAGACTCCCAATGATATTTCAGGAGTTGTTTATGAAAATATGGATAGTAGTGGTGCATGGAAACTATCTATTGCAAGAGAATTGAAAGCGGCAGGATATCAAATTGATGTTAACAATATTATTTGATTTTGCTTTATTTCTTATTTACAGCGCTGAGGGCAGGAAGGAGATAGGACTAAATTGCAGAAATCGAAACGAATAAGGGCAGTAATATTCACTCAAAAGTAAAAGTCAATAAAAATAGTATACAGAGAGCAGCCAGAAATGGCTGCTTTTATCATGCTCAAAATTAAACGGAGGTATTAAAGAAATGGAAACAGCAGGACAGAACACAAAACAGGTTATGGAGGAAAATGACGCATTAAAGCAGCTTATGGAGCTGCTGAACCAGCAGAACATGAACGAGCAGTCACAGGATTTTATGGGGGTTTTCTGGTATGTGGCGGGTATGCAGGTGCAGCTTGCCGCAATGGTGGATGAATTACAGGGTGTCCGGGAGCAGCTTTCGCAGATGCAGGAGAAACAGCCGAAGTCCGTTACGGAGAACCTTATGGAGAAAATATCCCACCTTCAGGAGAAAGTCACAAGCCTGTCGGAACGCCTGACAGCGGTAAGAAACCGTCTGGTGGAAACAGCAGCGCAGGCAGTCAGCGCCTTTAAGGAAAAAGGAAAGGCGGAGATGTGCAAGGTTCTCCAGAAAGGAATC
>Ga0137308_101350_pt1 | contig 24870 bp, 20 predicted proteins | sample Inofrocosms_June_FD_97181 | JGI IMG/M metagenome (GOLD analysis project Ga0137308, IMG submission 97181) | Mouse cecal microbial communities from Vienna, Austria - N-Acetylneuraminic and N-Acetylglucosamine D2O microcosms_June | ecosystem: Host-associated > Mammals > Digestive system > Large... | reverse complement strand
CGGTGATATTGGCAGTGAATAAGGTGGATAGCCCAAAATACGAGATGGATACCTACGAGTTTTATAACCTGGGAATGGGAGAGCCTGTGGCCATTTCAGCTGCCGGAAAGCTGGGGATCGGGGAACTTCTGGACCGGGTGATTGAAGTTTTTCCAGAAGATTTTATGGAGGAAGAGGAGGATGATACTCCCCGTGTGGCTATAGTGGGAAAGCCCAATGTGGGGAAATCTTCTATTATAAATAAAATTCTGGGCCAGGACAGGGTCATTGTGTCAGACATAGCCGGAACCACCAGGGATGCCGTAGATACGGCAGTGACCTGGGAGGGGCAGGAATATATTTTCATAGACACAGCCGGACTGCGAAGAAAGAGCAAGGTAAAAGAAGACTTGGAACGGTACAGTGTGATTCGGGCAGTGGCGGCCATCCAGCGTTCCGATGTGGTGCTGATGGTCATTGATGCCAGTGAGGGGGTTACGGAGCAGGACGCTAAGATTGCAGGGATTGCCCATGAAAAGGGAAAAGGCATCATTGTTGTGGTGAACAAATGGGACCTGGTGGAAAAAAATGATAAAACTATATACCGCTATACAGAGCAGATACGCAATGTGCTGTCTTTTATGTCGTATGCAAAGATTATATTTGTGTCGGCGAAAACAGGACAGAGATTCCCCCGTATGTTTGAGATGATTGAGGCGGTGATCGAGAACCGTGCCCTGCGGATACAGACAGGGGTTCTCAACGAGATTCTCACAGAGGCGGTGGCCCTGCAGCAGCCGCCTTCAGACAAAGGAAAGCGTCTGAAAATCTATTATATCACCCAGGTGTCGGTAAAACCGCCTGCATTTGTGATATTTGTAAACAGTAAAAAGCTGATGCATTTTTCTTATACCCGTTATCTGGAAAACAGAATTCGGGATGCGTTTGGTTTTGAAGGGACTTCTCTTAGATTTATCATCAGAGAGCGTAAGGAGGGAGGCCGATGATCCGGGCGGTATGCTTGTTAATCGGATATGTATTTGGATTGTTTCAGACTTCCTATTTTCTGGGAAAAGCACATCATATTGATATACGGGAATATGGAAGCGGAAATGCCGGAACCACCAACGCCCTGCGCACCATGGGCAAGAAAGCAGGGGCTGTTACCCTGCTTTGCGACTGCCTGAAATGTGTGCTGGCTGTCTGGGTGATCCGGCTGATGTTTGGGAAAAGCTATTCAGATATTATGCCTGTGCTGGTGTTATATACAGCGGCAGGCTGTATACTGGGCCATAACTTTCCCGTTACTATGGGATTTAAGGGCGGGAAAGGCATCGCCGCATCTGTAGGGATGCTGCTGGCCTTTGACTGGAGGCTTTTTCTGGCCGCGTCCGTGGTATTTTTTGCCCTGTTTTTTTTGTTTCATTATGTTTCCCTGTGTTCCATTGCCTCTTATTTGACAACCTTTCTTCTGACGATTATTTTTGGGAGGATGGGATACTATAATCTGGAATTCAGAGAGCGGATGGAATTATATATTATCATGGGCATCCTCACATTACTGGCTTTCTGGCGGCACCGGGCAAATATCCGGCGGCTGTTCCAGGGGACAGAGAGCAAAATTACTTTTTCAAAAAAGGAGGGCTGATTATGGCAAAAATTGGGATACTGGGAGCAGGCAGCTGGGGAACGGCTTTGTCGCTTCTTCTGGATGATAATGGACATCAGGTACAGGTCTGGTCTGCATTTGAAGACGAAGTGGACATGCTGAACCAATACCATGAGCATCAGGCGAAACTGCCAGGGGTAAAAATCCCCGGAACGGTTCATTTTACAACAGATTTGGAGAATTGTGTCCGGGATCACGAGATTGTGGTGCTGGCGGTTCCTTCTCCTTTTACCAGAAATACCGCGCACAAAATCAAATCCTTTGTAAAAGATGGACAAAAAATTGTGAATGTGGCAAAGGGGATCGAAGAGAGTACACTGATGACCTTGAGTGAGTTGATAGAAGATGAAATTCCACAGGCAGACGTGGCTGTTCTCTCCGGTCCCAGCCATGCAGAGGAGGTGGGCAGAAGACTTCCCACCACCTGTGTGGTCAGCGCAAAGACACAGAAAACGGCAGAGTATCTTCAGTCTGTCTTTATGAGTCCTGTATTTAGGGTCTATACCACACCGGATATTCTGGGAGTGGAACTGGGGGCAGCCCTTAAAAATGTAATTGCCCTGGCTGCAGGAACAGCTGACGGGCTTGGGTACGGAGACAACACGAAAGCGGCGTTGATTACAAGAGGCGTGGCGGAAATCTGCAGGCTGGGAGTGAGCATGGGGGCAAAAATGGAGACTTTCTACGGCCTTTCCGGCATGGGAGACCTGATTGTGACCTGTGCCAGCACCCACAGCCGCAACCGGAAAGCAGGGTTTTTGATCGGACAGGGCAAGACAATGACAGAAGCCATGGATGAAGTGAAGATGGTGGTGGAAGGGGTGTATTCTGCAAAAGCGGCCAAGGGCTTGGCGGAAAAATATCGGGTAGAGATGCCCATTGTGACGGAAATCTGTAAAGTGTTATTCGAAGATAAGCCCGCCTCCTGCGCAGTCAATGACTTGATGCTGAGGGATAAAAAGGTGGAATCGCCAGACCTGCCCTGGCAGCAGACAGGTTACTGTCCACTCAGTGAACAGTAACAGATTCCAGGTCAAAAGGCCACATCGCGAAGGTCTTCCGGAAGACTGGCACTGCGGTAATTCTTGTTCAGCTGGTCGATGGCATCCATGTCCTCATCTTCCAGGACAAAATCAAAAATCTCTCCATTGCTGATAATGCGTTCCTCCCGGGCAGATTTGGGGATGACAGCCACGCCCTTTTGTATAATCCAGCGCAGACCGATTTGTGCCGGTGTTTTTCCGTATTTCACCGCCAGAATGCAGATTACATCATCATCCAGATATGCGCCTCTGGCCAGAGGCGCATAGGCCTGAACGGCGATGCCTTTGGCATGGCAGTATTCCACCAGATTTTTCTGATACCAGTAAGGGTGGAATTCAATCTGGTTTACTGCAGGTGTGATCTCGGAGACACTGGCCAGTTCTTCCAGATGGCGGATTTCAAAATTGCTGACTCCGATAGAACGGGCAGCGCCTTTTTTATAAAGGGCTTCCAGCTCTTTCCAGGTGCCCAGGTAACAGCCGGGGACCGGCCAGTGGACCAGGTATAAATCTACGTAATCGGTCATAAGCCGTTCCAGGCTTCTGGAAAAAGACCCTTCTACATCACCCAGTCTCTGGGCATTGTTCCAGATTTTTGTTGTGAGGAACAGTTCTCTGCGGGGAATGCCGCATTCCCGGATGCCTTTTCCCACTCCATCCTCGTTCATATAAGCAGAAGCTGTGTCGATCAGGCGGTATCCTGCATTCACTGCACATCGGATCGTTTTTTCTGCTTCACGTTCATCGGTTATTTTATACATGCCAAGTCCTAAGACGGGCATTTCATTTCCAGAATTTAACTTCTTTGTATAAGATGAAGCCGTTGTTGTCATGTAAACCTCCTTAAAACAGCACACTGCAATTTCTGCTGGAGTATATCATATAAATGTGAAGTTAATGCAAGAAAAGTATTACAAAAATAATAAATCCATACATTTCAAATATCCTTCCTTATTAAATCAAGGTTTTTGCACAAATTGGCGGAGAATTCCAGAAATAAAATCTTGTTTTTTATAAAAAATTAATAAGATTTCCTTGAAAAAAAATCGAGATAGTTGTATAATTACAGTCAATTGATAGATTCTTGTCAGAGACAATGCTTTTGGCAGAATTTTCTGCTGAAGGCAGGTTGAGAAGAATCAGAAAGGAGGGAAACATGCATTTAATTAAAGATGAGAACGGCAATGTGGTTTCGCATGGCCATGGTGAACAACATAGCTGCCCTCACAGCCATGGCCATGAACATTGCGGACATCACGGTGAGAACTGTGATCATCAGGGGGACTGCAGACAGGAGACAGCAGCTCTGCTGGCGTATATGGTTCAGCACAATGAACAGCATGCGGCAGAATTGGATCAATTGGCTGATAATTTGGAAAAAATGGATATTTTCGACGCGGCCAGAACGATCCGGGATGGAGTGGCTGATTTCCAAAAGGCAAATATGCGGTTCAGCCTTGCCCTGACCCAGGTAAAAGAGCAGATAAAGGAGGCATAATTTATTATGTGCTTGGCAACAGTGATCAAGAAAAAAGACGGAAGTGCAATTTTTAAGAATGTCAGCCGTATTGATGTACAGGATGGTGTTCTATTGATCCGGGATATTATGGGTGATGAGAAAGAAGTGAAAGGTGCGATCCGCATGGTTGACCTTGCGAACAGCATCGTGGAAGTAGATTGCGTGGAATAAGAGTAAGAGTCCAGGAGTGCGTCAGAATGCATTGCCTGTGACTGTGAAGGAATATTTTCTGAATAGTTAATGCAGAATGACATATTCTGCAGCGTTTTACAAAATTTTTAAGTGTTTTGGAGGTATACTGATGGCTCATGTGATTGCTGTCGCAGGAAAAGGCGGCGTAGGAAAGACAACCTTGTGCGGGCTGATCATTCAATATCTCGGCGAGCAGGGAAAAGGTCCTATTTTGGCAGTGGATGCGGATGCGAATTCAAATCTCAACGAGGTTCTGGGAGTGGAAGTTGAGAAGACTCTGGGCGACGTGAGAGAGGAAATTGCCCGTGCGGAGATGGCGAAGGAAAGTCCCATTCCTCCAGGTGTGTCAAAAGCGGATTATGCGGAAGTGCAATTCCAGAATTCTCTGATTGAAGACGATGATTTTGATATGCTGGTGATGGGGCGTACCCAGGGGAAAGGATGCTACTGTTACGTCAACGGACTGCTTCAGTCGCAGCTCACCAGACTGCAGAAGAACTATCCTTTCATTATTGTGGATAACGAAGCGGGTATGGAACATATCAGCCGTGGAATTCTGCCCAGCATGGAGACGGCAATCCTTGTCAGTGACTGTTCCAGAAGAGGTGTGCAGGCTGTGGGACGCATAGCCCAGTTGATTCGGGAATGTGATATGAAGCCAAAAACTGTTGGACTGATTATCAACCGGGCGCCGGGAGGAAAATTAAATGACGGTACCCGCGAAGAAATCGAAAAACAGGGGCTGGACCTGCTGGGGGTTGTTCCCCAGGATGACACAGTTTTTGAATTTGACTGTGAAGGAAAGCCTACTGTACAGCTTCCAGATGATTCGCCTGTGAAACAGGCTGTCAGGGATATTGTACAGCGTCTGCACTTGTAAAGCAAAAACGGCGTTCGTTCCTTTTAGGTTTGAAAGGGAGATTTGAAAATGTATATCTTTCCTTTGGCTGAACTGCATTTTCAGGTCAAGAAGGCTACAATCATTTTAAGGAGGTTTATGAAGTGAGTGAATTCAAATTAACCACAGTGGAGGAATTTGAAGCGGCTACCGAGCGGCTTTTAGAAACTGGGGCAAAGGTTGGAGCTGATTCATGGCAGATCCGTGTAAAAAACCAGACTCCGCATTGTAAATTTGGTGAAAGCGGTACATGCTGCCGTATTTGTTCTATGGGTCCCTGCCGTATTACAGCAAAGGCTCCGAGAGGCATCTGCGGATGTGATGTTCACGGTATCGTAGGAAGAAACTATCTGAGATTTACAGCGGGCGGTGCTGCTACCCACTCTGACCATGGACGTGAGATCTGTCATACACTTTATGAGACATCAGCAGATGGCAACTATAAAGTAAAAGATCCTGAAAAATTGATCAGAATCGCAAAAGAATGGGATATTGAGACAGAGGGAAAAGATATTTATGATCTGGCTCATGAAGTTGCTGAAACAGGTTTGTTAGAATATGGTAAACCGTTTGGCAAACAGAGATTTATGCAGAGAGCGCCGAAACATACTCAGGAGATCTGGGAGAGAGAAGAAATTGCTCCGAGAGCTATCGACAGAGAGGTTTCCTGTGCTTTGCATATGACACATATGGGATGTTCCTCCAAACCGGAAGCTTTAATTCGTCAGTCTCTGCGTGCAGGTCTTTGTGATGGATGGGGCGGTTCCATGATGGGTACAGAATTCTCTGACATCCTCTTCGGAACACCTATGGAAATGGAAACAGAAGCCAACCTTGGCGTTATGGTGAAAGAAAACGTAAACATCGTTGTTCACGGCCATGATCCGTCACTTTCTGAGATGATCTGTGAATATGCAGACGATCCGGAAATGATTGCTTACGCAAAAGAAAAAGGCGCACAGGGAATTACCGTTTCTGGTGTCTGCTGTACTTCCAATGAAGTAGCTATGCGTCGTGGAATTCCTATGGCTGGTAACTTCCTGCAGCAGGAAAACGTGGTTCTGACAGGTGCCTGTGAAGCGATCGTTGTTGACGTTCAGTGTATCTTCCCGGCTCTTGGACCGCTTAGCAAATGTTTCCACACAAAATTCATCACAACATCTCCCATTGCTCAGATGCCTGAATCTGAATTTATCAGATTTAATGCACATACAGCAGGCGAGAATGCGAAAGCAATTGTGAAGGCAGCTATCGACAACTTCCAGAACAGGGATCCAGAACTGGTACATATTCCTGACCTGAAGCAGAAAGCTACTGTTGGATATTCCGTAGAGCAGATCGTTAAGAAGCTGGACGGTGTAACCAATTCTCAGGTAGACAAGACAGGCACAACTCTTCCGTTGATTGACTGTATCGTATCTGGTGTTCTCCGTGGTGCGGTTGCTATGGTTGGATGTAATAATCCTAAGATCCGTCCGGATGCTGCTCACATCGGGCTGATGAAAAAATTGATTGCAAACGATATCATTTTGGTTGTATCCGGATGTTCTGCGCAGGCAGCAGCAAAAGCAGGTCTTATGGATAAGAGAGCAAAAGATCTCTGCGGCGCTGGTCTGAAGAGAGTCTGTGAATTGGCAGATATTCCTCCGGTACTTCACATGGGATCCTGCGTGGATATCAGCCGTATGATGATTCTGGCATCTGAACTTGCCAAAGATTCTGGACTGAAAATTTCACAGCTTCCGCTGGTAGGATGTGCACCTGAATGGATGTCTGAAAAAGCCGTATCTATTGGTAACTATGTAGTATCTACTGGTATTGATACATACCTTGGTGTTGAACCGTACGCTACTGGTTCTGCAGAAGTTGACGGACTGCTCAAGGGCGGCATTAAAGACTGGGTAGAGGCTTGCTATACAGTTGAGACAGACATTGAAAAATTAGGTGACTTGATGATTGAGAAGATTGAAGAGAAGAGGACTGCTATAGGCATCTAATATTTCAGATGCGTATAAATGGAGGAATGTATGAAGATTGCGATTACCGGAAAAGGCGGAGTGGGAAAGACAACTTTTGCGGCTACATTAGCCCGGCTTTATGCCCAGGAGGGCAGAAAAGTGCTGGCCGCAGATGTGGATCCGGATGCGAATCTTGGGCTGGCGCTGGGGTTTGATGAGGATACGCTGGATTCCATCGTCCCCATCTCAAGAATGCGCAAATTGGTGGAAGAACGCACGGGAGCTACCCCGGATAATCAGTTTTACCGGGTGAATCCTAAAGTGGACGATATACCAGATACTTACGGGAAAATGTGCAACGGCGTGAAATTGCTGGTAATGGGTACGGTGGAAACCGGGGGCGGCGGATGTGTCTGTCCAGAGCATGTAATGCTGAAACGTATTATCAATAATATGGTACTGCGCCGGGATGATGTGGTGATTCTGGATATGGAAGCCGGTCTGGAACATCTGGGCAGGGGGACCACGGAAGGAATGGACCAGTTTATTGTAGTCATCGAACCTGGAGCCAGGAGCGTACAGACATATAAAAATGTGAAACGTCTGGCTGAAGATCTGGGAGTGAAGCAGGTGCGGGTGGTTGCCAATAAAGTGCGCGGGCCGGAAGACGAAGCTTTTATCCAGGCAAAGATTCCTCCAGAAGATTTGTTGGGCATGATTCATTACAACACAGAAGTGATGGATGCCGACCGTCAGGGAAAGTCCCCTTTCGATTTTAGTCAGACTGTAGTGAATGAAATCCAGATAATAAAAGAAAAAATCGATCATCAATGATCAAAATAGGAGGTAATACAAAGTGCTGTTATTTGATACCGTCTTTAACGGAAATGATAAAGTATACGCAATTACAGAAGAAGCTGTAAATGCAGCAATCGCGCAACATGGCGAAGATAAAGCTGTAAGCTTTCCGGACACAGCTTATGTGCTTCCCTGTTACTATTCTGTAACAGGAACAAAGATTACAACTCTGAAAGAGATGAAAGAGGCTCTGGGCGTTATTAAGAGCCTTATGACAAGAGAGAGAAGACTGAACGATGCTTTCATGTCAGGTGTGGCTACTGCTCTGTGTGCTGAGTTTGTAGAAGCACTGAAATATATCGACGGCGCAACACCTTATGAAGCTCCCTGCGCAGGACATCTGCCGGATGCTATCATCCGTGAGCTGGGTGTGCCCCTTGTAACAGGAGATATCCCAGGTGTGGCTGTTATCTTAGGTTCTGCTCCTTCTGCTGATGAAGGTGTGGCTCTGGTTAAGAGCTATCAGGAACAAGGTATGCTGGTTACTCTGGTTGGCGGAATCATCGACCAGGTAGTAGAAAAAGGCATGAAGACAGGCGCAAATGTACGTGTAGTTCCCCTTGGAAAAGATGTAACTTCCGTAATCCATGTAGTATCCGTAGCTCTGCGTGCTGCTCTGATCTTTGGTAACATCAAACCAGGTGATGCTGCCAACCTTATGAAATATACATTTGAACGTGTACCGGCATTCGTAAACGCATTCAAGCCATTGGATGACGTAATCGTAGCTTGTGGTGCAGGCGCAATCGCACTGGGCTTCCCGGTTATCACAAACGATATGGAATTTACACCTTCAGTACCGAAGAGCTTGATCAAACTGGATGACGTTTCCAAGTTCAACGCAGCTTCTCTGGAAGCTCGTGACATCAAGATCAAGATCACACATATTGACATTCCTGTTTCCTTCGCATCTGCATTTGAAGGCGAGATTATCCGCCGCGGCGATATGCAGGTAGAATTCGACGGCTCTCGTGTAGACTGCTTCGAGCTGGTACAGACGAAAGAGCTGACAGAAGTGGAAGACCATAAGATCGAGCTGATCGGACCAGACATTGACGAATTTGAAGTAGGAAGCAAACAGAGCATTGGTTTTGTAGTGGAAGTGGCAGGAAAGAAGATGCAGACAGACTTCGAGCCTGTTATCGAGCGTAAATTCCACAGCTACATCAACTGTGCAGAAGGTATTATGCATACAGGCCAGAGGGATATGATCCGTATCCGTGTGAGCAAAGAAGCTTTTGACGCTGGATTCCGTGCAAAACATCTGGGTGAAATTCTTTATGCAAAAGTAAAGAATGACTACGAAGCAGTTGTAGACAGATGCCAGGTTAAGATCTATACAAAAGCAGAAGATTGTACAAATCTCCGCCACGGACTGGTAACAGAAATGTTTGACAAACGTGACGAGAGACTGTTAAGCCTTACAGATGAGTCTGTAGACGTTTACTACAGCTGTATTCTGTGCCAGGCATTCTCCCCATCACACGTATGTGTGGTTACACCGGAAAGACTTGGTCTGTGTGGTGCCGTTTCATGGCTGGATGCCAAGGCTACCAACGAGCTGGAGCCGGAAGGTGCATGCCAGATCATCACAAAAGAAGGTGTGCTTGATGAGAAACTGGGCGCTTACGAATCTGTAAATGAAGCTGTTAAGAAATACTCCATGGGCGCACTGGAAAGAGTTACTCTGTACTCTATCATGGAAGATCCCATGACATCCTGTGGATGTTTCGAGTGTATCTGCGGTATTGAGCCCCTTTCCAATGGTGTGGCTATCGCTAACCGTGAGTATGCCGGCGTAACACCACTGGGTATGACATTCCCGGAAATGGCTTCTATGACCGGCGGTGGTGTTCAGACACCTGGATTCATGGGACATGGAAAACATTTCATTTCTTCCAAGAAGTTCATGGCAGCTGAGGGCGGTCTGGAACGTATCGTATGGATGCCGAAAGAACTGAAAGAAACAGTTGCAGAGCGTCTGAACGCTACAGCAAAAGAAATGTATGGAATTGATAACTTTACTGATATGATTGGTGATGAGACAATTGCTGAAGATCCGGAAACATTGTTCGCTTTCCTGCAGGAGAAGAACCATCCGGCACTTAGTATGGATCCACTGATGTAAGTAATCTTGTTCTGCCTGCCTTTGGCAGGCAGACTGATTGATAGAATATTTTAAAAGGAGGCTAAACAAAAAATGCCGTTTAATCAAAAACCACAAAAATTCAATGCAAAGATCAACACAGTCACAATCGGCACAGGTGACAAAGCTATCGCACTGGGTGGAGAAAGCGTACTTCCTTTCTATACTTTTGACGGTCCCATTGAGAATGCACCGAAGGTAGGTGTGGAAATTACTGATAAAGGTATTGATGATTCTGTTCCGGGAATCAAAGCATACTATGAAGGATGCGCAAGTGTAGCTGATATTGCTAAGAAAGCATCTGAGATGGAAGGTGCAGATTTCGTAGTATTATCATTGGTTGGTGGAGATCCCAACGGTGATGATAAATCAGTGGATGATCTGGTTGCTGTTGTAAAAGAAGTTGTTGCAGCAGTTGACTGCCCGTTGGTAGTAAAAGGATGCGCAAATGTAGAAAAAGATGCTGCTCTTCTTCCGAAAGTTGCCGAAGCATGCCAGGGTAAAAATACTCTGATTATGTCTGCAAAAGAAGAAAACTACAAGACTATTGGTGCGTCTGTAGGTTTAGCTTATGACCTGAACATGGGTGCTGAGTCAGCCGTAGACATCAACTTGGCAAAACAGTTGAATGTTATCAGCACACAGCTGGGCGTAAAAGCAGATAAGATTGTGATGGATGTTGGTACTGCTGCTGTTGGATACGGATATGAGTATGTGGTATCTACCATGGATCGTATCAGAGGCGCCGCATTGTCTCAGGATGATGCAACACTTCAAATGCCTATTATTACACCGGTAGCAAGCGACGCATGGAGCGTAAAAGAAGCTGTTGCTTCTGAAGAGGATATGCCGGAATGGGGTCCCGCTGAAGAAAGAGGGATTGGTATGGAAATCATGACTGCAGCATCTGACTTAGTATCTGGTTCAAATGCCGTAATCCTGAGACATCCTCAGTCTGTTGCAACGATTTCAAAAATGATCAAAGAGTTAGTGTAATAGAAAAAAATAGGAGGATAAAAAAGAATGGCGCTGAATGGTATTCAAATTTTTAAAATGACACCAAAAACAAACTGTAAGGACTGTGGCTCCCCAACTTGTATGGCTTTCTCCATGAAAGTTGCCCAGGGTGCCGTTGATATTTCTGCATGCCCGCATATGTCAGAGGAAGCTTTGGCTACATTGGCTGATGCAACTGCACCCCCAATGAAGACAATCAAAATTGGTACTGGCGATGCAGAATATACATTAGGCGGAGAAACTGTACTTTACAGACATGACAAGACATTTGTAAGCAGACCCAGATATGCAGTAGGTCTCTGCTCCTGCATGGAAGACGCTGATGTGGATGCAAAATTAGAAGGCTTGAAGAAAGTTGACTATGAGCGTATCGGCGAAAAAATGTATGTGGAATTAATCTACGTAAATTACAATCCTAACAATGGACAGGACAAGTATCTGGAGATGGTGAAAAAAGCTGCTGCTACAGGCAGAACTCTGGTCCTGGGATGTCAGGATGAAGCTGTTGCCAAAGCTGCTCTGGATATCTGCAAAGATGCAAAACCGGTATTGAACGGTGCAACTGCTGCAAATGCTGAGGCTATGAGCAAATTAGCAACAGACGCGGGTGTTGTACTGGGTGTCAGCGGAGCTGACTTAAATGAGATTTATGATACTGTTGCAAAGATCGAAGGACTGGGCAACAAGAATCTTGTAATTGATGTAACTGGTGCAGATGTAAAAGCAACATTTGCAAATGCTGTACAGGTTAGACGTGCGGCAATCAAGGATGAAGACCGTACATTTGGATATCCTTCTATCGTGAACCTGAGCAGAGTTGCCGGCGGCGACAAATATATGCAGGAAGCTTTAGCTGCTCTGTTTACAATGAAATATGGTTCCATCATCGTTGTGGATGAAATGACATACGCACAGGCTCTGCCTCTGTATGGCCTGCGTCAGAACGTATTCACCGATCCTCAGAAACCGATGACTGTAGAACCTGGTATCTATCCGATCAATGGTGGAGACGAGAATTCTCTTTGCCTGACAACTGTAGACTTTGCTCTTACATACTTCGTAGTTTCTGGCGAATTGGAGAGATCTGGTGTTCCCTGTAATCTGTTAATCAGTGATGCAGGCGGAATGTCTGTACTGACTGCATGGGCTGCTGGTAAATTGTCCTCTGGAACAATTTCCAAGTTCATCGAAGAACAGGTAAAAGACAAAGTGAAATGCCGCAAGCTGGTAATCCCAGGAAAAGTTGCTGTATTGAAGGGTGATTTAGAGGCTAAACTTCCTGATTGGGAAATCATCGTAGCTCCCAACGAGGCTGTTCAGCTTGTTAAATTCTTAAAGGAAATGAATGCATAAATAAAATGCAACCGTGTTAAAATATAATGAATGAAAAAGGAGAACTAGTATGGCAAAATTTATCGTAATCGGTGAGAGGATTCATTGTATCTCTCCTGTTATCCGTGAAGCAATGGCAAAAAGGGATCCCGCACCGATTCTGCAGAGAGCAAAAGAGCAGTTGGATGCTGGCGCTACTTACATTGATGTAAACATCGGACCTGCTGAAAATGATGGGGAAGACCTGATGAAATGGGCCGTTACCACAATTCAGAATGAGTTTGACAACGTACCTCTGGCACTGGATACAGCCAACAAAGCTGCTATCGAGGCAGGTATTTCTGTATACAACAGAGCAAAAGGAAAACCAATCGTTAACTCTGCTGATGCTGGTGACAGACTCAGCTACATCGACTTGGCTGCTGCCAACGATGCAATCGTAATCGCTCTGTGTTCTGCAGGAAGCGTTCCCGCAGACGTGGACGAACGTATGGCATTCTGCCAGCAGATGCTGGAACATGGTATGACTCTGGGTATGGAAGCGGAAGATCTGTGGTTCGATCCGTTATTCCTGGTTGCTAAGGGAATGCAGGAACAGCAGAAATCTATTATGGAAGCTATCCGTCAGTTCACAGAGATGGGCCTGAACACAACTGGTGGTCTGTCAAATGTTTCTAACGGTATGCCGAAGAATATGCGTCCGATTATGGACTCTGTAATGGTATCTATGTGTATGGCTATGGGTCTGACATCCGCTATCGTAAATCCATGTGATCAGAGGCTGATGGAAGCAGTTAAGACATCTGATATCCTTCTGAACAACTCACTGTACGCAGATTCTTATCTTGAGCTTTAATTTCTGCTCCTTGAGTGGCAGCGTTGTTGAAGGGTGTAAGAATGCGGAATTACCGCAGAAAATAAGAGTTTAGAAATCCATAACCGGGATGGAGGAAAAAAAGTGGGTTTACCCTTTTGCTTCTTCCATCCCGTTTTAAATGTATGTAAAAATGAAACGTAAGCGGAAATAAAGTGGGCGGAGATTTCCGGTCTCAAGAGGATAAAGGAGATTTCATCTATGTATAAGGTGACATTTAAATTTGAAGATGGTAGTCAGGTGGAAAATTATGCAACAGAAGGTGAGAATCTTCTGGAATTAGCCCAGAAGTCCAATGTGGTCATTGATGCACCTTGTTCTGGTAATGCCTCCTGCGGAAAATGCAAGCTTAAACTGCTGAGCGGTGAAATGAAATCAAAGAAAACCCGTCATATTACAGATGACGAGTTTGAGCAGGGCTGGAGACTGGCATGTATCAGTGAGCCTTCTGAGGATTTGGAAGTGCTGGTTCCGGATATTGCCTCTGCATTTAAAAGCCGGATGAAAGTGGCTGATTTGAGTTCAAAGGGTGAAATACAGATTTTCCAGCATGCCAAAGAGAGCATCGAGCTGGCTGGAATTGATCTGCGCAACAGCCTGGATGTGGTGGAAGTGACCATGGATTCCCCATCCCTGGATGATACCATGCCGGATAATGAACGTCTGACCCGTGCACTGAGAAAATATATGAATCTGAAAAAGGTACGTCTTCCATATTCAGTGATCCGCAAAATCCCGGATGTGCTCAGAGAGAGCAATTTCTCTGTGAAATGTGTGCTGCGTACCACTCCTGATGATATGTTTGTTTATGATGTTTTTCCAAAGGACTATGATGTGGTAATCGGCGGTCTCGCCATTGATATCGGGACTACTACCGTATCTGCTTTAATCATTGATATGGAAACCGGGGAAATTTTAGCGAAAGCATCCTCAGGAAATGGTCAGATTCGCTATGGAGCAGATGTAATTAACCGCATTATTGAATCTACAAAAGAGGGCGGGAAAGAGCGTCTGCAGAAGGCCGTGATAGAGGAAACAATTAATCCGCTGATTCAGGAAATGTGTGGCAGTATTCAGTTTCCAAAAAGACAGATATACCGCATGTGTATTGCAGGCAACACAACTATGAATCATCTGTTTGCGGGAGTTAATGCGGACCCGCTTCGCATGGAGCCCTACATTCCCGCATTCTTTAAGACAAATTCTCTTTTTGCATCAGATCTGGGAATTGATGTGAATCCGGATGCCCATATTATCGTGGCACCCAATATTGGAAGTTATGTGGGCGGGGATATTACAGCGGGAACTTTTGTGAGTATGATCTGGAATAAACCGGAATTCTCCTTGTTCATTGATTTGGGAACCAACGGTGAGCTGGTGTTTGGAAACTCTGATTTCCTGATGAGCTGTGCCTGTTCCGCAGGTCCTGCCTTTGAGGGCGGTGATATCAGCTGCGGAATGCGGGCTACCGACGGTGCCATTGAGGCATGCACCATTGATCCTGAAACCATGGAACCATCCTGTAAAATTATTGGTGACCAGGGGGAGAAACCTATCGGTCTGTGCGGTTCGGGCATTATTGACGTGATCAGTGAGCTCTATCGTACAAGAATCATTGATCCTAAGGGTAAGTTTATACGAGAAGGAAAACGGATCAAACACGATGAATACGGCATGGGCAGCTATGTCCTGGCATTTGAGGAAGAGGCTGGTTCTGTAAAAGATGTTGAAATAACAGAGGTAGATATTGATAACTTTATCCGTGCGAAAGGGGCAATTTTCTCAGCTATCCGCACCATGCTCACTTCCCTGGATTTTGATATCTCTATGATTGAGAATGTCTATGTTGCCGGAGGTATCGGCAGTGGGATTAACATGCACAATGCGGTATCTATTGGCATGTTCCCGGATATTCCGATGGATAAATTCCATTATGTGGGGAATTCTTCTCTGTCCGGTTCTTATGCTATGCTGCTGTCTACAGAATCAGAGAGAAAAGTTTATGAGATTGCGCAAAACATGACATATCTGGAATTGAGTGCGGTTCCTTCTTACATGGATGAATTCATAGGAGCATGTTTCCTGCCTCATACAGATATGACACTGTTCCCTTCTGTAGAAGCTCAGATGAAATAAAAGACAAAAGCATATTTACAATCAGGAGAATAAACAATGGAGAAAATGACAGGTAAAGAATTTCCATATGGCAAAGACAATAAAGAAAGGCTGCCCTGGGAACACTATTTGTCTCAGTATGAGCAGGCGGATCCAAAAGAGATTGCAGAGCGTCTGCAGATTGATTATGATCCGGAAACCAAACGTTTTACCCTGGAATTGCTGGGCACGGTGTATTTCGTTACCTGGCCGGATTTTCAGGTATCCCATAAGGCAGACAGTATCGGATGTTATCCTCTGGAGGACGTGATTGCCGCTAAGATTCTTGTGATCCGGTATCTGCTGAATGGGAAGTATTCATTTTCCAGAGGGGAATTTTGTACCTACAGTGAAATGCCCTGGGGCAATGTGTACCAGAAACAGTTCCATGGACGCTGTATCCTTCGGCTTGCCTATGGATTTGGCAATAAACTGGGAAACTTCCAGGCGGTTATGGAGCGCATGGGCGGCAAAAAAATGGAATTTGGAGATCTTTCCTATGAAATTTGTCTCACCGGCCAGTATTTTATACGCTTCATTTTGTGGGAAGGAGATGATGAGTTTCCACCATCTTCGCAGATTTTGTTTTCTGATAATTTTCCCCATGCATTTGAGGCGGAGGATATGGCTGTGACCGGAGACGTGACCATTGGAATGATGAAAGCCCTGGAAAAGATCATAAATTCATAATGAAGAATTGCAGGCAGGTATGGTGGAGTAATACCTGCCTGTTTGTGGGATAATAAAGAAAAAAGGCGGATGATTGTATGAGATTTGATTTACATTGCCATACAAGCAACGGCTCTCTGGATGGGAGAATTGATATAGAGGATTATGTGCGTCTCCTCAGGCAGAAGGGATTTGATGGGATGCTGGTCACTGACCACAATACGTATAATGGATACCGTGCCTGGAAGAAACTGCACGGAAAGGGCGTGTATGAAGACTTTGTTATATTAAAAGGAATCGAATACGATACCATAGATGCCGGTCATATTCTGGTCATTATGCCTGATGAGTTAAAACTCCGTATATTGGAAGTGCGGGGGCTTCCGGTGCAGCTTCTGGTGAAGATTGTCCATCGATATGGAGGAATTCTGGGACCCGCCCATCCTTTTGGGGCCAAGTTTTTAAGTGCCATGTGTTCGGAGAAATTAAAGAGAGATAAAGAGTTGATTCACCAATTTGACTTTGTGGAGGCTTTTAATACCTGTGAGCTGCCGGAATCTAACCAGAAGGCTGGTGAACTGGCCAGAAAATATCAAAAGCCAGCATTTGGCGGTTCCGATTCTCATAAAAAGCAGTATGTGGGAACCGCGTACACAGATATCAATTATGATATTCGAAACTGCAATGATTTTATCTATGCGGTAAAGAACGGGTATGTGGTGGGCTGCGGAGGCCAGGAGCGGGAGCCGGTGAGACAGCATCCGGCGTGGAATCTGGTGCCTGTGGGGACAGCCTGGAAAGTATATAATCGCAGCCTGGCTGTCCTGAAGTCCCACAAGCGGAAAGTAAAAATACAGGAGATTTTTGATATGAATAAGATGCGCTCTGCCCGGGAGCTTATAAAATCTCATAAGTAGTGTGGAAATACATGAAATCAATAATAGGTGATTGTTACCGTTTTGTTCATCTGTTCCATCAATTCTTTCAAATGCTCTGCCAGCTGGTTTCTAGCGTGGAGATGAAAGGCCAGATTCGGGTTCAGGTGCGCGGCGTTGACGGCGGTGCCCAGGATAATCTCCATGTCAGTGCAGTCTTCGATTAAAATCTTGGCAATCATGGCACCGCCGTTATTTTCATCTAACTGATTGTAGAAGGATTCGTCCAAGTCTTCATCAGAGGCATACTTTTCCAGCAGTTTTAATGTGTGGCTTAAAGTGATAACTCCTTCTGTGGTCAGGTCGATTCCCTCAATATGGGCAATGGGAGGGATGTTGGGGTCCAGCGGACCCGGTTCGGCAGTGATGGGTTTGTCGAGAATGCGGGCTGTGATTTCAGAGCTGGTTCCTCCGCTGACAATGCGGTATGCCTCTCCCTCCATGAGATGTCTTACCGCCTTCTCGTCGTCTTCGGGACTTTTTGGCGGCCCGGTCATTAATTTCACCAACTTCTTTTTCGAAATTTTCATAACAGCTATGGTGGTGTCGTCTCCCGGACGCCCCTCATATAATTCATCACATCCCTGGCTCAGCAAAGTGGCAAGCCGGGCGGCTGAGTGGGCGGTTCTGGCAGTTTTTACTGTATAGCTGGACATATTTTCCCATGTCCAGTCCAGGTTAAACAGGTCACCGGGACCGGCATAGATGGTTCCGTCGCTGACCAATACAAAGGCATCTCCTTCTTTTACCTGAAAACGGTACTCGTTAATGTTCTTTCCCTCGATTTCCCGGATATTTTTGGGGATTGGAAGCAGTTCCCCGTCCCGGACAAAAATGCAGGAGGGATTGTCGTATTCCACCAGGTAGGCTTGGCCATTGTCGAATACCTGGAGAATGCTGAAAGTGGCGTAGGCAATCTGGCGTTCCTGACAGACGGGCAGAGTTTTGGCCACGGTTTTTACACAGTCTTCCAGAGATGCCCCGTTTAAAAACATGGTTCCCAAAATCTTTGATGTGAGGGTGGCCAGTATATTGGCTTTTACCCCGCTTCCCATGCCGTCGGCCAGAATCAGAATATGGGAATTGTCTGTGTGAAGCATCTCCACTTTATCCCCGCATAATTCTTCATTTTTTTTATTCAGGCTTTTATAAGCCATTTCTACACGGATACTCATCTTTATTCATCCCCACTATTCATCGTCCAGAAGCGTTTTACAGATGTTGTTCAATGTTACTTTTGTCTCAGCAGTGGTTTCCCCCAGAAGGCCCGCAATCTGCTGTGCAACAGTCATCTGCTTATCGATTACTTTTTGTGCAAGATCTACGGTTTCCAGTTTCTTTGCATATTCCTGTCTGGCAGCCTCTTCTTCTTTGGTGATATCGATTAAGATTGCCAGGACCGAGTCCTCCTTCTTCATGTAGACCAGTCTTATCATAGCGGTAAACTCATATTCCGGAAATTCCATTTTCTTGCTGGACACATGCTGCTTATTCTCGAAAGCCCATTCAAAATCATCGGTATCCATCAATTCAAAAAGGTTGGTCTCCAGAGCTTCCTTACGCGTGATATGAAAGTGCTTCTCGGCGGCAGCGGAGAACTCGTGGATATTCAAGTCTCTGTCCACAATGATGGTCATATTTGGAGAGGCATCCAGAACCGTGTTGGACAGGGACTGGGCACGTTCACTCATATAAGGGATGCACATGGACAGCTCTGCTTTTCCATGAAATACAGCGATGGCCTTTTCGCGGCAGCTGTGGTAGCCGCAGGCGCCGCAGTTTAACTCATCTTCTTTTGAATACTTTCCGGTTTTGGACAGGATATGCCGAAGCTGTTCCTCCGAAGGCGTCTCTGTCCGGTTCAGCTTATTCTGGAACGTTTTTTCAATGGTAAAGTCAGAAGTGTCAAAATCTAGGAGCTGCTCCTCAGCGGGCAGTACTTTTACCGCTTCCTCCAGTTCTACCCTTGACTGGAATCTCGCAAGCTTGGTATTGCCTGTCATGGGGCCCTGAATACAGCCGCCTTCACAGGCGCTCATCTCAATGAAACAGTGGGAAAGTCTGCCGGATAACAGATTTTCACAGAGATCCATACAGTTGCCAAGGCCGTCCACAGCAAATTTCCGGTAAGTCTCCGGACGGGGTGCATCAGAAGTATTGACGGAAGTAATAATGCCGCCGGTGATGGGGTACAGCCTGTTTACGTGGGGATTGAATCCGGAAATTGGCAGGGGTTTGCAGAATTTCACCTGGATATCTTCGTCGCGGAGCCATCTCTTGAGTTCATGAAAATTGAGGACAGCGTCTACAGCCGTGTGGTCAGCGGCTTCGGCTTTCTTAGAGATACAGGGTCCGATAAAAACCACTTTCACATCATCGCCATACTCCTGCTTCAACATCTGGGCATGGGCAGCCATAGGGGAAATAACAGGGGCAAGATAAGGAATCAGGGCGGGATAGTAGGTTTCCACCAGGAGATTGACGCTGGGACAGCAGGTGGTTATGATATTTCTCATAGCTTTTTCTTCCAGCAGTCTTTGGTATTCCCGGGTGACCAAGGCGGCTCCCTCAGCAGTTTCACGGATATAATCAAATCCCAGGTACTGAAGCGCACTTATCACCTGTCCCGGGTCATGGAAGTGAAACAGGCTTCGGTATGAGGGGGCCAGAGAAACCGCTATTTTCTCACCGGACTCGAGCCAGCTCTTTACTTTATGCAGGTCACTGAAGTAGATTTTGGCGTCCTGGGGACATTCATTCAGGCAGTCGCCGCAGAGTATGCAGGAATCTGTCATGATCTGGGCCTGCTGGTTTTTGATCGTGACAGCCTTCACTGCGCATACCCGGACACAGCGGTAACAGTGGCCGCATTTGGCGGGTTTGAAATCAATTATTTTCATGTGTATGTACCTCACTTGATATTGTGGATATTTATTTACGTCAAGAGTATATTAGCATGAATAGTTATTGATAGCAACAATTTTATGGACAGACGGGGAGGAAAACTGTAATCTTAAAATTGACTTTTATCATAAATTGGTGTAATATTATATGGAAATGTGTGGCAAGTGCCTTTTAAGATGCAAGTATATTCTTGAAAAAGGGAGAAATCAATGAATTAGTTGATTTTTACCTAATAGATGATGAGAAAGGGAGAGAAAATGGACTTTTGGTTAGGAGTGAAAAATTTTGCAAAAATTGAAAGTGCTAAAGTGAATATTGATAATTATACTCTTTTAGTGGGGCAAAACAATAGTGGAAAAACTTTTCTCATGCAGTTAATACAAGGCGTGAGCGAAAAAATTGCTGATTTGGCGGATGCAGATTTTTTGGCCGGCTTGGAATCGGATAAAAATGAGTCGTATAGCAGTTATAGTATTTCAGAAAAAAATATTTTTAATCTTGTGAAAAATATTAATAGAAAACTAGACATGGAGAAAGAGAAGATTGTTAAAGATATATTCGGCAAAAATATACCAATTGAAAAACTATATATTGACATTTCAATGGAATGGAATATTATTTACAAAATAATACTGTTTGACGATAACACTAAAGTGAGAGAGCGGATTCAGAAAGAAATGGGGGTTAATCTGCAGTCCCTTGCAGGATTATTCAGTGAAAAAGGTAAGTGCTGTATTTGGATAAAAGAAAATATAGAGAAAGACGAACAGAGCATTAGGTGGCTGTCTGTTTCTCCCTCAGAAATGGAAACAACATACATTCTTAAAAGTACATTGAAAAATGTTTTTGAGAAAAATAGTTTATTTCTGCCGGCTTCCAGGACGGGACTAATGCTTCTATATCGTGAATTTTTTGCGAATAAAACAGATAATATGATTTCATACAAAGCGGAAGGGGATTGGTTTGTTGAAGATGGAACACTTTCAGGTAACTTCACACAGCCTATCTATGAATTTTTACGTTTTTTGCAGACATATATGGAGGATGATGCAGGCAAAGAGCGTCTAAAAAAGGAATTAATATTTTTTGAAGAAAGATTAATTGAAGGACATATAGAAGCCCACAAACAGGGTTCCTTTTCTTATAGGACAGAATCGGGGGAAAAGATACCTATGTATTTAACATCTTCTATGATAAACGAAGTTGTTCCGATAGCATTGGCTGTGACAAGCAAACGGAGGTATAGGAGGCTTATTATAGATGAAATTGAAGCCAGCCTGCATCCGGAAAAGCAGCTGGCGCTGGCGTTGTTTTTGAATCGGCTTAGCAATAAAGGGATTAAATTAATTTTAAGCACTCATAGTGACACATTTGTATCCAAAGTAAATAATCTGTACCTGTTGTCTAAATATGTGCAGCATAGTAAGGATTATGAGGCTGTTGGAAAGTTTGATTTGGAGAAAGAAGATTTGATTCATCCTTCAAAGCTATATGTATATGAATTCGAAAATCAGCCCAATGGGAAAAGTATTGTTAAAGAAATTGAGGGGAACTCAAAAACAGGGTTTCAGTTTGATTTGTTTACAGATTCAGCGATGAAGCTTTATAGTGAAGCATTGAACTTAGGAGAAATGCAGCAAGATGATTAGTATAAATTGTAAACCGTATGAAGGATTCTATAGAAAAAACGTATTATACAAAATAAATGATGCCTGCACTGTTTCTTTCAGGGAAGAACATGAGACTGGAAAGTTGGAACGGGTAAATCTAGTATATGATTTGGAGCATCATCAATACGGTTTGTTTGCACATGAGTTTAGAAATCCGGTTGTGCGTAAGGAAGGATGTAAAACGGCAGATGTTTTGGCGTGTGTGGTAGATGAAACTCAGAAAAAAATTCATACAATTATTTTTGATGTAAAAAGTGATATATCCGCATTTAGTGATGATTTGCTGAGAAATGAGTCCCTGTTAACTGCAATAAAAAATGTGAAGAAGTTTATTTGTCAAATTCATGATGAAATATTGCATAAAAATGGATTTATGCTGTATTATAGCGATGAAGGATTTTCAGAGGAGGAAACAATAGGGATTGTCACTGAAAGTTTTGAAAAAGAGAAGTTTGCTGCCGCAGCAGATTTGTTGGAACAACTGTTATCAGATAAAAATATTTTAATTTCCAAATTAACAGATCTTAAATTGAAGAATAATCTCAGACCGTATGCAAGAGAAGTTGAATGCTTGAGGGATTTTTCAGAAGAGAAAGTGACGATTTCAGGCAGGTTGTATGATCTGCAGATATTTCTATTAGAAAAAATTTCGGAACAAGAGTCGGCGGCTTTGATTAAAGTGGCTTTGTAGTATGAACTATAATGGCTGGACAGGTAATTATGGAGCGTGTTTGAGTTTGGTTACGGGCAGATTCATCAATAATTTTTGTGGAGATAATGAATGCAATTGAACATAATTTACAAAAAATTAATTGAAATAAAGACAATTATGTGCTATACTCAACATACATTAGTCATTATAGTTCTACACTAAATGTCAGGAGGTATTAAAGAAAAGAATGAGTATGGTGAAAAAGACTGTTCCATTCGAAGGGACAAAAGAGCAGGAAGAACAACTGCTCCAGGTGATTAAAGCGCATAAGGGTCAAAAAGGTGCCTTGATGCCGGTTATGCAGCAGGCACAGGATATCTATGGCTATCTTCCCATTGAAGTGCAGAAAATCATTTCTGATGAGATGGATATACCTATGGAAAAAATTTACGGTGTTGCTACCTTCTATGCACAGTTCGCACTGCAGCCGAAAGGAAAATATCGTATTTCTGTATGTTTGGGAACCGCATGTTACGTGAAAGGCTCTGGCAAAATTTACGAGAAACTTCAGGAATTATTACAGATTCAAGGCGGAGAATGTACATTGGACGGAAAATTCTCACTGGATGCCTGCCGCTGTGTAGGTGCCTGTGGTCTTGCTCCCGTTATGATGATTAACGACGACGTACATGGACGTCTTACTCCAGATGAGGTGCAGGGTATCTTAGAGAAATACGAATAGACCGCAGTGGGTGAAATATGAGCATGCAATGCGGCGGATTGTGAATATTCGCAAAAGGAGGAAATAGTTTATGAAATCCCTTGAGGAATTAAATGCGATACGAGATAAAGCAAAGGGCCAGATTACTTTAAGGCTGGATGAAGAAGGCCATAAGGCTGGCGGGGCATATCGCACACATGTACTGGTATGCGGTGGAACTGGCTGTACTTCTTCAGGAAGTATGCAGATTATTGATAAATTAAAAGAAGAGATTGAGAAAAATAATCTTTCCAATGATGTAAGTGTTGTGATGACTGGATGTCATGGATTGTGTGCACTGGGGCCGATCATGATTGTATATCCGGAGGGAGCTTTCTATTCCATGGTGGGAGTAGATGACATTCCGGAGATCGTTTCCGAGCATCTGGCAAAAGGCAACGTTGTTACCCGTCTTCTCTATGATGAGACAGTAACAGATGAAGGCCTGAAATCCATGCATGAGACAAACTTCTATAAGAAACAGCACAGGGTTGCTCTTAGAAACTGCGGTTTGATCAATCCTGAAATCGTAGAAGAATACATAGCACGTGACGGTTATCAGGCACTGGCAAAAGTTTTGAAAGAAATGTCCCGTGAAGACGTGGTTCAATGTCTGCTGGACAGTGGACTGAGAGGCCGTGGAGGCGGTGGATTCCCCACTGGAAGAAAATGGCAGCTGGCCATGGGCAACGAGGCAGATCAGAAGTATGTATGCTGTAACGCCGACGAAGGTGACCCGGGCGCATTTATGGACCGTTCCGTATTGGAAGGCGATCCCCATGTTGTATTAGAGGCTATGGCAATTGCCGGTTATGTAATCGGGGCAAACCAGGGCTATATTTATGTGCGTGCGGAATATCCGATTGCTATTGACCGTCTGGAAATCGCTATTAAGCAGGCGAGAGAACTGGGCGTATTAGGAAAAGATATTTTCGGAACAGGCTTTGACTTTGATGTTGACCTGAGACTGGGCGCAGGCGCGTTTGTCTGCGGTGAAGAGACTGCTCTTATGACTTCTATTGAAGGAAACAGAGGCGAGCCTCATCCACGTCCTCCATTCCCGGCTGTAAAAGGTCTGTGGGAAAAACCAACTATCCTGAACAACGTGGAAACTTACGCAAATATTCCACAGATTATCTTAAAGGGTGCAGACTGGTTTGCAGGCATGGGTACTGAGAAATCCAAAGGTACCAAGGTATTTGCACTGGGTGGTAAAGTAAACAACGTAGGTCTTGTGGAAATTCCCATGGGAACCACACTGCGTGAAATCGTTGAGGAAATCGGCGGCGGTATCCCGGGCGGAAAGAAATTCAAAGCTGCACAGACCGGCGGACCTTCCGGCGGATGTATCTCAGCTGAGAATTACGATATCCCCATTGACTATGATAATCTGATTGCTATCGGTTCCATGATGGGTTCCGGTGGTCTGATCGTTATGGATGAAGACAGCTGTATGGTCGATATCGCTAAATTCTTCCTTGAGTTTACAGTAGACGAATCCTGTGGTAAATGTACGCCTTGCCGTATCGGTACGACCCGTCTGTTAGAGCTCCTGAACAAGATCTCTGACGGCAAAGCAACGATGGAAGATCTTGATAAGATCGAAGAACTCGCTGCATACATGAAACAGAACGCATTGTG
>Ga0137308_101349_pt1 | contig 24878 bp, 16 predicted proteins | sample Inofrocosms_June_FD_97181 | JGI IMG/M metagenome (GOLD analysis project Ga0137308, IMG submission 97181) | Mouse cecal microbial communities from Vienna, Austria - N-Acetylneuraminic and N-Acetylglucosamine D2O microcosms_June | ecosystem: Host-associated > Mammals > Digestive system > Large... | reverse complement strand
GGCAGTGGTTTTGATGATTTCTGCGTTTCATATTATGAATAGTATGGCGATGAGTGTATCATCCAGAATGGGACAGTATCAGAGTCTGTATGCCATAGGCATGAGCAGCCGCCAGATTTTTCTGATGATTGTGTCGGAGGGGTTTACGTATTTATTCTCTGGTATACTGTTTGGCGTGCCAGCAGGACTTTGGCTTCACCAGCTTTTCTATCAGTCTTTGATTACTTCTAGATGGGGGGATACCTGGAAGATGCCATTTCTTCCACTGTTTGTAATTCTGACTGTTCTTTTTATAGCAACGGTGGCTTCTTTTATTGGACCGGCTAAGAGAATCCGTTTTATAACTTGCAATCCTTGCTATAACGAATTATAATAAAAAATGTTATTATAATTCGGAGGATGAAATACATGAAACGAGAAAGGTTTGGTTCCCGCCTTGGCTTTATTCTGGTCTCTGCTGGCTGTGCGATTGGCCTTGGCAATGTGTGGAAGTTTCCCTATATCTGTGGGGAATATGGTGGTGCAGCATTTATCTTAATTTATTTACTTTTTTTATTGATTGTTGGAATTCCTGTTATGGTCTGCGAGTTTGCAGTGGGAAGAGGGAGTAAAAAAAGTGTAGCGGTGGCTTTTGAAGGGCTAGAGCCTTCTGGCACTTCCTGGCACAAGTTAAAATATATCGGTATCTTTGGCTGCTATCTGCTGATGATGTTCTATACGATGGTTGGAAGCTGGCTTTTATATTACTGTGTGCGAAGTCTAAAAGGCGATTTTATCGGTGCTTCTCCTGAGATGATTGGAGATGCTTTTACCGGGATGCTCTCAGACCTTCCTACGATGATATTCTGGACGGTTCTTATCTGTATCATTGGTTTTGCAGTCTGTATGTTTGGTTTAAAATCTGGTGTGGAGCGGATTACAAAAGTAATGATGGCAGCGCTTTTATTGATTATGGTGGTGCTTGCGCTTCGCTCCGTCTTTTTAGATGGAGCTGCTGCCGGTATCCGATTCTATCTGGTACCTGATTTTCATAAGATGGTGGAGAGCGGCATTGGCAATGTTGTTTTTGCAGCGCTTAGTCAGGCATTTTTTACCTTGTCGATTGGTATTGGAGCCATGCTAATCTTTGGCAGCTATCTGGGACATGCTCACAGCCTGACAGGAGAGGCTATCAGTATTACGGCACTGGATACCTTTGTGGCACTGACTGCTGGATTTATCATTATCCCTGCATGTTTTGCCTATGGAATTGAGCCAGGTGCCGGTCCAAGCCTTGTATTTATTACACTGCCCAATATCTTTGCACAGATGCAAGGTGGATTTATCTGGAGCTCTTTGTTCTTTTTGTTTTTAACCTTTGCGGCACTCTCAACGATTATTGCGGTCTTTGAAAATATTATTGCATTTGATATGGATTTGTTTGGCTGGAGCCGTAAAAAAAGCGTGTTAGTCAGTGCGATACTGATTATTATTCTCAGTATGCCGGCTGTTCTTGGTTACAACGTACTCTCGATGATACAGCCACTTGGAGAGGGCAGTACGATTATGGATTTAGAAGACTTTATCGTATCTAACAACTTGCTTCCACTTGGAAGCCTTGGTTATGTTCTGTTCTGTACCAGAAAAAACGGTTGGGGATGGGATGGATTCTTAAGAGAAGCCAATACAGGAAATGGTATCTCTTTTCCTCAAGGTTTAAGAGCCTATATGGCTTATGGGATTCCTTTGATTATTACGGTTATCTATCTAAAAGGCTATTATGATAAATTCTGTCAGGAAAGTCCGATGGTACTTGGCCTTTGGATGGCAGCAGCTGTTGTATTTTTAGGATTTATATTTTACTGTGCACTCGCAGGAAAGAAAGCAGGGAAATAAAAGATGAGTATTTCGGAAGCATTTGAGACACTTAAACTTACTCCAACACATGAGGAACGGGCAATTCGCGATGCTTATCATGCCCTTTTAAAGGGGGTAAATCCAGAAGATGACCCAGAAGGCTTTAAAAGGCTTCGAGAGGCGTATGAGCAGGCAATCGTCTATGCAAGGACTCCAAAAGAAGAAGAAGAAGAGGGGCCAGCTAATGTACAGTGGCTTCAGAACCAGGCAGTGGGAGGATTTTTACAGCAGCTTGCAGATATCTATACACTGCTGCCTAGAAGAATTGACCTAGCAGAGTGGGATGGTCTGCTGTCAGACCCGGTGCTTCAGTCTCTAGAAGACGGAGAGAGTGCCAAATGGGGACTGTTTTCTTATCTGGCGGAGCATTTTCGCCTGCCAGATCGTATCTGGAGACGCTTAGACAAGGAATTCTTTATCCAGGAAAATCAAAAGGAATTTAGAGAACATCTGCCCAATGGATTTGTTGACTATATTTTGGATAAATTAAAGGAGGAACACGTCTACCAGGAATTCCCCTATGAATTCTTTCAGGGAGCGCCAGATGCAGATTATGACCTCTTTATCCGTGAGTATATGGACTATATCAATCAGCATTTTGACCATACAGAAGAAGCACTAGAAGAACGTGGGCGTCTGCTTGCAAGGGTTACTTCCCATGGGATTACGCATCCGTGGTGTGAGATGCAGATTGCAATTTATCTGTTAGACAGTGGTAAATACGAGCAGTTTGAGACACGGATACAGAAGCTTTTGGCAGAATATCCTAAGGATGAACAGATTGTTATTGTAACTGCTGAAATCTTTGAAGAGAAACAGCGGGATAAAGAAGCAAAAAAGCTTTTTGCAGATTATCTAGAACAGGAGCAGCAGAGTAAGTTTGGCATATTTAGGTCCTGTTTTGGCCTTGCCAGAATCGCAGCCAGAGAAGGGATGTGGAAAGAGGCGCTTACTTTTGCCAATTCCGCGGATGAGGTTGGCAATAATGATGCGTTAAAAGAGCTTTATAAAGAGATCTATCAGCATCTGATAGCTGATTTGCTAACAAGAGAGGATACGCTTGAGGAAGACGATGTCTCTTTGCTTGGCACCTGTTTTATCCAGGGTGGACAGTGGGAGGAAGGCCTTGCATTTTTCGACAGACATCCCGAATATCGAGTGGATACCTGCGAGTATTATGAGAATGTTGCTGTATTAAATATGTATGCTGGACGCTGTGAACAAACGCTTGAAGAGGCAAAGCATTGGCGGGAGTGTCTTGATAAGCAGACAGCAGCATCCCAAGAAGATGCAGATTTTATTACCCACAAGTTAGGACAGAGCTTCTATGTAGAAGGCTGTGTGTTAGGACAGGCTTATCGCAAGGAGCTAGAAGCAGAGGCTCCTGTGGAAGAACGATTAGAAGAACTGTCTAAGACTGCACAGAAGGCATTTGAAAAAGCGCTTTCGTTCCAGCCAGAGAATAAAAATATCTTAATCGGGAAGGTTCTTCTTCTGCGGGATTTAAAGGATGATAAAGGGGTTATCGATGTATGTGAGCAGGCGCTTTACTATGACCCCAATCATTTTCAGGCATGCTATTTTCTACAGGAAGCCTATGAAAACTTAGGGATGGCGCAACAAGTTGTTGACACCTTTTATCGTGCTAAAGCAATCTATGATGGCAATGCTATGATTTATCTTCGGGCGGTCAAGGTCTTTATGGCTTATCGGCAGTTTGATGATGCACTTGGCATTATCCATCAGGCAGAAGAAGCGCATGTGTCAGACCCTGCCCTGCTTGCCAAAAAAGCATGTGCTATCTGTCGCCGTGTAAAAGAAAAAGATAAAAAAGGCTTTCAGGAAGCCAAAAAATATGCTTCTGAGATAACCAAGCAATTAGAAAAAGAAAATGCTGACCCACGGTTTTTGGCAGAGCTTTATCTAGAGCGCGCTTATTTATATGAGACAGCCAATCAGTTAAAAGCAAAGGGAAAAGCGAAAATCCAGCGTTTTATACGAAAATCTGTTGAGCTGCATGATACCATTGAAGCCCGCTATTTTTTAGGACGTACATTGCTTCGCTATGAGAAGAAACCAGAGGAAGCTTATGAGCAGTTTAAAATCTGCGAAGAGCGAAAGATGGACTTTGAGTGGTTGTATTTCTATATTGCACAATGTCATGAGGACTTAAAACAGGAAGACGATGCGATTGAATACTACGAGAAGCTTTGGGAAAAAGACCCCGAATTTAACGACTGCTGTTGGAGAATTGGCTGGATTTACCGGAAGAAGCTAAGAAAAACCATGGTCAAAGAGTATGGAGAGAAAGCCCTCTATTATTTTAATCTGCAAGAGGAAAAGTTTGGTGCAGGTTATAATTTGCTTCGTTGGCGCTCCTATGTCTATCTATGTCTTAATGAGCCTCAAAAGGCGCTTCAAGATGCCGAGAACGGGCTTGAGAAGAAAAAGGACAGTGGTCTGTGGCTGCTTCGCGGAAGGGCACTAAAGACGCTTAGACGTTATGAAGAGGCAATTGAAAGCTTTAAAAACAGTATCCGTTGTGAGGAGCGATACGGAGAGGATGATAGCTATTGCTATGGACGTATCTTTGATTGTTATAAGTTTTTAAATAAGTTAAAACAAGCAGCAGACTTCTTTGAAGCAGAGTTAGAAGTGGTTGCAACGGAAGAATTAAAAGAGGAATGTCTAGAACAACTGGTGCAATGTGCAGCGATACAAGGAGCGTATGCAGTGGCATTTCAGTGGCTTGAAAAGCAATATGGAACGACCTCTCTCTCGGAAAAAGGAGAAGATATCTGGAGCAAGGTGGCTGAACGTATTGAGGATGTCTTAGATATCTGGCTGATTTATAAAGGAACGATAGATAAAGAATATCTAACCCTGTACGAAGATGCAAAAAAACTTGCCGCTCAGGCCTGGAAGGACGAAAGTGCTGACCCTAAAGACCGGGCGCTTGTCTTACATAATCTTGGAGAGTGTTGTTTCTATCAGGGGAATCGATGGGAAGAAGCATATACCTATTTTAAAAAAGCTTATCAACTGGTACAAAAAGACAAAGAATATAAGTATTATCGAAATCTTGTCAACAGTTTGATGACCGTCTGCTACTGGATGGGAGACCTTGAACAGGCAAAAACATATGCAGAAGAATATAAAGAAAGGCTAGAAAACAGCTACAAGGGCTGCGAAAAGCTTCATAAGTCAATAGAAGAGCTTATGACCATTCCAGCACCAGATTCCAGGCAAAATCTCTATAACTTGTTCTGTTATGCTTATTATACCGGTCAGTATGAGCGGGCACGTGGCTATCTCGAACTGATGTGCGGTCGCAATATGTGTTTTTGGTGTGATGAAAAAGATTGTACAGAACTTTGGGAAGCAAAAGGTCTTATGGCACTATATGATAACAAAGAAGCAGAAGCCATAGAAGCATTCCATACTTCTAATCGTTGTTGCTGGTTATATGGAACACGGACTGCACATATGATGCTTCGGATATTAGAAAACAGAAAAAAAGAGTAAGGAGAAGGGGAGAGCCGCAGTACGCGGCTGCCCCTTTTTTCACTATTCTTGCATTTTTTCAAATTCTTTTTCGGTGAGTTGGATATTAAGTGCCCCATACTCTTCATCAGAGGAATAGGCAGTTTCTAAGATAACAAATCCTCTGGTAGCATCTACCTGATATCTTGTATTGGTAGAGCCGTCTTTGGGCTTGGCGCTCCATTCCTTCTGTGCATAGTCAAAACTTAAATCATTGACATTCATGCCATTGTAAGTGACTTCCACCTTCTCCACAGAGGTCAGACGAAAGCTTACCGCTTTAATAATACCTTCTGTTGCTGCAAAACTCTGTTCAGAACTAATATCGGATTCTCCGCTCCATGGAGCCATTACAGTGACATGAATCTGGTCACCGGCGCCCCTGTCTAAACTATAGTAAAAGGGAATATATTTATCTCCTTCATGGGCAACATCGGGCATCGCGTCGGTATGTATCTCATATCCTCGCTCCATCATATCTTTGACGGTAGTTTGTCCAAGCACAATGGTGTAACCATCAATCGTAATCTCCATTGGCAGGTCTACTTTTTTGGCACATGCAGTAATGCAAAATACCAAGAGAAGCAGACAGGTTAACAGTATCGGTTTTCTTTTCATTTTTATAAGTTCCTTTCTATCATTATATTGTGATGCTCCTCCTTAGAGAGGGGTATCATACAAAATATTTTTTGTAAATTTTTCCATCTTTACTTTTTTTCGACAGAATAGTAGGGAATGGTAATCTTCTTACCTGCTGTCAGATGGTCTGTTATCAGATGGTTAATCTTCATGACTTCGTAGATATAGTCCATACGAGTGCTATAATAGTCATAGTCAATATATTCCTCAGCAATATCCCATAAGGTATCGCCTGGCTGAACCTTGATGCTTGTGTAATACTTATACACCGGGTCCTTGTCTGGCTCTTCGGCTTTGGCTAAAAGTGTACCAAAGCCGACCCCCACGCCAAACATTACAATAATGGTCAGAAAGAAAATAAGGATTCGCTTCCTCTTGGTTCGTTGTTCATTAAGAACCTGCTCCCTTCTGGCTCGCCTGAATTCTTCCCTTGTCATAGTCTCTGTTGCGTACATTCCACTCACTCCTTCGATTCCAGAACACTTGTTCTTAGCTATAGGTCTATTATACAATCCGAACATTCGTTTGTCAATAAAAAACCGAAAATTTGTTCGATACTTTTAAAAATCAGCCAAAGAACATAAAGTTTCCTTAAGATTGACAGTATTCGATTGTGAAGAACGGGAAAATATGATAAAGTAAAGCTATTACAGAAAAGGAGAGACACTATGAAAAATAAACTTTATTATCTTTTGGCGGTCTTGTATATCCTGATGTTTGGATTCATTTTATACATAAATGGGGTCTTTACAGGGGAGATGACATCGCTAAGTAACCTGCTGATTAATATAGGCTTTTTGTTGGTTATTGGTATCTTGTTTTTGATGTCTTTTGCAAGCTTTGGAAGACTGAACCGGATGACAGATGCACTTACCCTTTCAACGGATGAGATATTGGATAAGCATCAGACAGCACAGCAGAATCTGTGGCCAGTGTATCGCAAGAAAAAAGAGGCATTTTCCGATGCGATACTCAATGAACAGTTTCATAAATATCAGAAACGTATTGCCTCACACACTAGCAGCAGAGGAATGGTAATGGATTCTTGCTCTATCGAGGATTATATTAATGAAGAGCTGCTTAATCAGGTTGGAAAGACGTATTTTAATTCTGCGGTATCGGGCACCTTGACAGGACTTGGTATCTTAGGAACCTTTTTGGGACTTACGATGGGGATGAGTTCTTTCTCTGGAAATGATATTTTTACGATTTCAGACAATATTGCGCCTCTTCTTGATGGTATGAAGGTGGCATTTCACACGTCGGTATATGGTATTTTCTTCTCTCTGATTTTTACATTTGTCTATCGGAGTCTGATGTCTGACGCTTATGAGAAGCTTGCAGATTTTATAGAGGTATTTCAGGAGTATGCGGCGCCGGAAGTCAATACTACGGACGAGAACACCAGTGCAATGCTGATTTATCAGGCAAATATGGCGAATTCTCTAAAAGCAATCGTTGAGCTTCTGCGCGGAAATGCCTATGAGCAGACAAAGGGCGTGGAGCAGATTGTGAAATATTTCACAGAACATCTTTCAGAGACAATGGGTGCGGATTTTGGAAATATTGGAAAATCGCTGAATCAGGCATGTATGACACAGGAGACCTATGCGCAGAACTTTAAGCGGCTTGAGGAGAGTACCAGGACGCTGTTAGAGGCGTGTCAGGTGATGAATGAGACGATGCATCAGACGCTAGAAAAGCAAAGTCTAATAGAAGATAAGCTCTCTAAGACCTGCGAGGATTTAAGCAACGAACTGTATACGTTTCATCAGATGAGGAATTTGTATGAAGAATAGAAAAAAAGGCAAAGCCGCATTTACAGAACCCAGTTATTGGCAGTCTTATTCGGATATGATGGCTGCGCTTCTTTTGATTTTTATTTTGATTATTGCGATTACCTTGGCAATTTATAAGCAGAAGCGAAATGATTTGGAAGAAGCGCAGATACAGCTAAGCGTGACACAATCAGAGCTAGAAGCTTCAAAAGCAGACTTAGAGGCATCCCGCGCAGATTTGGAAGCGTCGAAGGTAGACCTTCAGGCATCAGAAGAGGAGCTTCGAAACTCTTTAAAGGAGCTAGAAGAAGCTTATGCAAAGGCTACTATGACACAGGAGGAGCTTGATGCAGCGTATTTAGAGATTGATGAAGCAAAAGCTGAACTAAATGCAACTAGAAGTGAACTTCAGGATATTATTGGGATTCGGACAGATATTATCGGAGAGTTGCAGACGCGATTTAGCAATTCTTCGATGAAGGTGGATGCACAGACAGGTTCCATTACTTTTTCGTCGGATGTGTTGTTTCGATATAACAGTGCAACATTGACTTCGGAGAGCAAAGCAACCCTTAAAGAGATTATTCCTATGTATCTGGGGGTATTGCTTCAGGAAAATTTCAGACCATATATTGCTGAGATTATTATTGAAGGGCATACAGATACAGATGGAGATTACCAGAGTAATATGACCCTTTCCTACAACCGGGCAAATTCGGTGGCGAAGTTCTGTATGGATGGTGAAAACGGATTAAGCGGGCAGCAGATTGAAGTGCTGCAAAAGTTGATGACCGTAAATGGAAGGTCGTTTAGCAATCCTATCTATGAAGATGGAGGAGAGAAGGTAAATATGGCGGCTTCTAGAAGGGTAGAGATTAAGTTTCGGCTAAAAGAAGATGAGATGATTGAAAAGATATCGGAAGTGTTGAATCATTAGGAGATACTATGGATATTCAAAAATTAAAACAACTAATTTACCAAGGAGAGAAAGTAGATGTAGAATGTAAAAAAGCAGAAAGTAATGTTCCAAAGTCTGTTTATGATTCTTATTCGGCTTTTGCAAATACAAAAGGCGGCTATATTATTCTTGGTGTGGATGAAAACAAGAAGAAAACCAATCCAGAAGAGCGTTTTATTATCCAAGGAATAGAAAATCCTTCCAAACAATTAGAAGATTTTTGGAATACTATAAATTCTGATAAGGTCAATATCAATATTTTGAAAGATGAAGATGTATTTTTAGTAACAGAAGATGCGATTACGCTTATTGTAATTCATGTTCCGCGTGCTAATTTTCAAATGCGTCCGATATATGTTGGAGCCAACCCTTTCACCAACTCATATAAGAGAAATCATGAAGGAGATTATCATTGTACAAATGCTGAGATTCGGTCAATGTTTCGCGACCAAAATGCAGAAGGTGTAGATGATATGGTTATAGAGCATTATACCATGGATGACGTGGATATTGATACACTTCGGGCATATCGTATGCGCTTTCAAAACGAAAACGGAGAGCATATATGGAATACCTATGATGATAAACATTTTCTTGAGATGCTTGGTGGATATAGAAAAGACAGAGAAAAAGGAATTGAAGGACTAACATTGGCTGGGCTTATGATGTTTGGAAACGGACTGGTCGTTCGTGATGTATTTGATAATATTTTTATGGATTACAGGGATGAGTCTTGTAAGACAGAAGATGTTCGGTGGAATGACCGTATCACATATGATGGTACATGGGAAAATAATGTGTTCAATTTCTTGGGAAAAGTGTTGCCAAAGCTTACAGCAGAACTGCCAAAGCCTTTTAAATTAAAAGGATATGTCAGAGAAGATGATACTCCGCTACATAAAGCGGTCAGAGAATCTTGTGTAAACATGATTATTCATGCAGATTATATGCTTGAAGGGACACTAAAGGTAATTAAAACTGTTGATGGTTTTGAAATCTCAAATCCAGGTGTTCTGAAAATTCCAAAAGAACAAATATATAAAGGCGGCAACTCAAAAGCCAGAAATCCAAGAATACAATCCATGCTTCGTATGGTGGGATATGGAGATAATATTGGTTCTGGATTTCCAACAATATTAAACGCTTGGGAGCAGCAAGGATGGGAAACGCCAGAGTTAATTGAAGATACTATTTTAAATCAGGTTACTTTGATTTTAAAGGTAAAACAAGAAAAATCGGCGAAAAAAAGTGGCGAAAAAAAATCGGCGAAAAAAAGTGGCGAAAAAAAAGTAACGAATAAAACCTTGGAAAATCAACGCTTCATTCTGGACAGCATGAAACAAGGGGTGTGGTATAAAGCATCAAGTTTTAAAGATGTTGTTGCTGTTAAAGAGTCTCGCATTAAGGAGTTGTTAAAAGATTTAACAGAACAGGGAAAGATAGAATCAACAGGCAGTACAAAAGGAAAGATGTATAGAAGATGTTAAAAGGGTTTTCAGTTTTTGAAAACCCTTTTTAAATTCTGTCTTAGCCGCGAAAACGGTTAAGACATGCATAGATTTCTTGTAATCTTGGTTTGGCCAGACCGCAGGGGATATAGGAGCCACAGAAGGGGTCCCATCCTTTTTTATCCAGAGTGTCAGAGAGGATTTGTATGGTCTGTCTGACGGTTCGCTTGCCATCTAAGACTTGTTCTAGAGCGTAGCGCAGAAGATGAGCCAGAGCATTGGTCTGTTCAGAATCGGCAAGTTGTTCCACATAACGCAGGTCAATAGTCTCTTTGTCAAGAGAGAAAGAATCTTTTCCAAAGCCTTTGATTTTCATATGCTCGTGGCGGTTGTCGGGTTGGCGGTTGCCGCTTCGATAATCCCTTCTTTCGCGGGTTTTGCGATGGAAGGGTGGAAGAGTGCGCTTGTCGTCTGGTATACAAAAACCAGGAGCCTGGATTCTAGGAGCGGTGTGTTCTTTGCAGAGGGATTTGACATGCTCTGTGATGTCAAGTGGACGATAGCAGTCCATCTGAAGAATTTTATCTGCGATATAGAAAAAAGCTCCAGAACTTCCAGCTACTAAGATAGTGGAGATACCCGCTTGTTCATAGAGGTCACGGGCACGCTCTAAAAATGGAGTGATAGGTTCTTTCTCACGGCTGATGACTTGTTGCATAAAGTTGTCACGCAGCATAAAATTAGTGGCAGAAGTGTCTTCGTCAATCAGAAACAGACGAGCGTCGGCTTCTATATGTTCTATAACACCGGCAGCTTGTGAAGTGCTTCCGCTGGCATCAGGAGTGGAGAAACATTTGGTATCTTTTTTATTAGGCAAATCGTTGATAAAAAGAGAGATGTCGACATTTCGAACAGAACGTCCATCTTCTGCGCGAAGTTTGACCGCAGTATCGTCAGTGATGACATATTCGCGCCCGTCTCCGGCAATATGGTTGTAGACACCAGTCTGTAATGCTTCTAATAAAGTGGATTTCCCATGATAACCGCCGCCTACAATCAGTGTGATGCCTTGTGGAATTGCCATTCCGGTAATCTCTCCTTTATGAGGGAGAACGAATGTTCTCTCCATGGCAGCAGGAGAGGAGAACGGAACACTGTCTTTCATCGGAAGGTCAGAGACACCGCTTTTCCTTGGCAAGATAGCACCATTTGCCACAAAAGCAACCATTTTTTCTTCTTTTAAGATACTTCGGATAGCTTCCTGGTCTTCCGAGAGGAAGACTGCCGCTTCGACTTTCTTAGAGTCTAATTTCTTATAGAAGAAACTGTTCTCAACACAGCGCGGAAGAAAGTCGAACAGGATTTTTTCCAATTCGCCAGCATTGATAGTACGGCCAAAGGCAGGAAAGCCTACATGGAAACGGACAATCACTTTGGAGTCAGTAATCTCACAGGCACTTCGGTCCAAAACTTCTTGTCCACAGCGGGTAATGGAGAGAAGACCGCTTTTCCCGGAACCTTTGGCTTTAAAATTATAGTCTTCAAATTGAGAGGCAAATTGACGAGTCAGAAAATCCTGAAGTGCGATGCGAGAGCAGTCCCTTTCATAGTAGGTTGGTGGAAATGCAGCTACTTTATGCAAAATTTCTATATGCAAGCTAGAAGGAGATGCAAAAGGGTCTCCTTGTACATGGTCAATTGAAAGATAGAAATTGTTGAACTGATAGATGCCAGCTAAGGATTTATAGGCGGGGTAACTTTTGTGGTCTATAGAACGCAGGGAAGTGCGTAATTCGTTAGATGATTTCATGGTTCTCTCCTTTATAAAAAATGGCTTCTTAACTACGAGGTATAGTATAGCAATTTTTTTACAAGTTCGTCAATGAGAGATTAAGAGAGACATAAAAATTTTATGTTAATAAAATAAGAAATAGTTTTCATAAAATATTTATGTAAATTAAATATTTCGGTTGAAAAAGAGCAGAGATGGTGGTAATATAGAGTTATATAGAACACGTCGCAAAATGGCAGTTTTGCGACGTAATAGTTAGCTTTTAGCATATATTATTAATACTTATAGTATATTTTGCTTGATGATGGAGGAAAATTTATGTCGATGTCTTATCATGAACAGATGGATTTGAAAAATATTCAAAAGCTTCGGGAGCTTCAAAAAGAATTGCCGGCGTTTGCATCGTACTTTTTTCGGGCGATGGAAATTAAAAAGGCGACAAATACCCGCCGTAACTATGCCTATGACTTAAGTACTTTTTTTTATTTTTTAAAGACACAAAATCCTTACTTTAAAGATAAAGAGATTCGCACTCTCCCAGTCTCTATCTTAGATGAACTGCAACCGATGGATATTGAAGAATATCTCTCTTTTTTAACCTACTATGAGAAGGATGGCCAGACCTATCGAAATCACGAAGAAGGAAAAGCCAGGAAATTAGCCACACTCAACACCTTTTTCAGCTATTTTCACAAAAAAGAAATGATTCAAAAAAATGCGCCATCCGTTGTTGATATTCCTCGTATCAAAGAGAAAAATATTATTCGTATGGATGCCCATGAAGTTGCCCGTCTTATAGACAATATAGAATCTGGCGAAAAACTGTCCAAAAACCAGAAAATCTGGCATGCCAAAAATAAAATCCGCGACCTGGCTATCGTTGTTACTCTCCTTGGAACTGGCGTTCGGGTAACGGAGCTTGTTGGTCTGGATATCTCAGATATTGACTTTGATAATGGCTCTATGCGTGTTATTCGTAAAGGTGGAAATGAAGATATGGTCTATTTTGGAGAAGAAACCGAAGAAATGCTTCGTAATTACTTGGACGAACGTCTTCTTCTAGAGCCTGAGCCTGGCCATGAGCAAGCGCTCTTTATCTCCCAGAAAAACACCCGTATCACGGTTCGCTCTGTAGAACGCCTGGTAAAAAAATATGCTTCTACTACCACCTCCAAAAAAATTACCCCACATAAACTTCGCAGCACCTATGGTACTTCTCTCTATCAGGAAACGGGAGATATCTATCTGGTGGCTGATGTCTTAGGTCATAAAAATGTCAATACCACCCGCAAACACTACGCTGCTATGACAGAAGATAACAAACGCAAAGCAGCCAAAGTCGTTCAGCTTCGTGAAACTCCATCCTCTGACCAATAACTAAGCCAAAAACAGCGCTACGGCCAAAGTTCTTTGCCATAGCGCTGCTGTTCTATTGATACACCCACATACTTTTAATCTGTCCGCTTATCTCCTCATATGTCCACCTTTTCTCGCTTCTTCTCTTGCTGTTTGGGTCATTTATGATAAAACCATCTTTCTCATACCCGCGAATGACAATAAAATGTCCTCCTGCTGTAAAATCTCCTGCTCTCATGGCGCAAATCAACGGATGCCCATCTTTTAATTCTTGCTTCATGGTGTCTTCATCAAGTGTTAGCTCCTGTCCTGTTATCCCAAAAGCGGTTGCACCTTCCGTCATCAGCTCCCAGGACGTACCGGTTCCTTCTATATAATAGCCTTGTTCCTGTGAATATCTTGCCACCTTATCTGGCGTAGCCATTTCATTTTCTGTCAAAGCATAGATAACCATAGATAAGCAAGTCGGCCCACACCCTGAGATTCCAATACTGCTAGAGCCATACGCATTGTATCCCCAACGCTCGTCCCACTGCAAAAACAGAGGATATTTCTTTGATTTTTCCTTTTTTGTAAGTGTGGAATCAACGGTTTTTCTTTCTTCTGATAATCCTTTGACATATTCTAACATCTCAGGATTGTTTGCAAGTGCTGCCCGGTACACTTCCGGGTAATCATCATAATGTTCAATAATATCTTTAAATCCTTTATATTTCTTTGCCATCTCTTCGAGCTTTTCCCGGACTTCTGCCTCTGTTCGCTGCATGGGTTTTTCTATCTCATATTTTGGTTTGGCAATAAAATTTGCAAAAAGAAGCCAGACACCAACTACGAGCAAAAATAAAAACACAGCAGAATAGAACATACGTTTGATTTTCCGAATCAATATCTTCTTTTTCTTTCTTCGAATCTGTGCTCTCCTTCTCATTCTCTCCCGCTCGGTCATCGGTCGCTTTCGTTCCATCTGTTTTTATTCCTCCTATGTAATACACTCTGTACATAGAATACCATATTTCTTAAGATTTATGTCTGAAGTAAATCATAATATTTCTTAAGAAATACTGAAAACAGCCTATTTATTTTCCGTTTTTTAACTGTTCCCTGCAATGCTTCCATGATGGATAATGGTTATCAAGAATCGCATAAAATCTCTGATTATGCCCTGCTTCCAACAGATGAGCCAGCTCATGTACGACCACATATTCAATACATTCCACAGGATATGCACCAAGCCAGACACTAATTGAGATATTTCCAGAACGGATATTACAACTTCCCCACTGGGAACGTGTATCTCGAATGGATATTTTTGCGCATCTTACTTCAAGCCTGCTCTCCCACTTTTTAAATAACTCAGGTAATATCTTCTGTAGGCGTTTATGATACCTTTCCATCTCCTGCACTTTGGGATATTCTGGGTGTTCTTGCAGCTTTTTTTGATGTTTTTCCACCCATCTTTGAATCCTTGGCTGCTCTAACACCTCTAAAGCATCGTTATAAGACATAACATAAGGAATCGACATACAGATAACATCCGGTTGTGCTGGTTTGATAGACAGATTGGTATTTTTTATTTTCTTCTTTGTCACTTGAATTGTAAAATGCTTCCAATGATATGTTTTACTCATAGATTTCTCCCTAGTTTTATAAAATTTTATTGCACTATTTTCAAATCTTGTATATAATATAAAAGAACAGACTACCTGTTTCAAGAGCGGCGAGCTCCTGCCAGTAAGTGGAGAGAGAAAAGAGCGGTGAACTTCTGCCAATAAGTGAAGAAGGAAAAGAGCGGCGAGCTCCTGCCAGTAAGTGGAGAGAGAAAAGAGAATCCAAAGAGGAGGTGGCAAGCCCACCTCTTTTTTCTGTATACATAAGGAGAGATAATTGAAAAAATTAAAGTTATATAAAATATCAGAAAAATATATCCATTTTCTAAGAGAGGTAGACCCTGTTAATGTAAAATATAACAAAAAAGAACGCAGACCATATGTGGGAGTAGTTTTAGAAATTCAACAATTTTTCTATTTCGCACCACTGGCTTCTCCAAAACCCAAGCATTTAACCATGAAAAATTCTTTGGATTTTATAAAAATAGATGGCGGGACTTTAGGAGTAATTAATCTTAACAATATGATACCTGTCACAAAAGATGCTCTTCTGGAATTAGAGATTGAAAAAGAAGATGAAAAATACAGAAACCTTCTCTATGCACAGATTCATTTTATCAATCAGCATACAGAAGAAATCTGCAAAAAAGCTCAAAAACTATATCTGTCTGTAACCAAATACCACAGTTATCTGGAAAACAGATGTGCAAAATTCAAAGAACTAGAAAAAAAATCTTTAGAATATTTTTAAAAAATGTGGAGGTACTATCTATGAATACTTATTATGCGCAAATGCTCTGTATTGGCTTTTTACAAAATGCACAAGTTCCTGCGAGTTTTGAGCCGTATAGGGATTCTTATTATCAACTTTTCTATCTGTCCGGGGAGCAGATTACAGCGCAGATGATAGAGGATTTGCTCTCTTCTATCCGTCAGGGGATTGTAGAGAGTCTTTTTATCACGCCGTTTCTCTCATCACCAGATTGTGGTTCTGAGCGCCTTCGACTAATCTCTCAGTGGTGGCATGCATCTTATACATATGGCTGTGGCGCGCTGATTTTTAACAGGGAACGTTCGATTGCTTTTGTAAAAACACTGGATGCTTATTCTTTAAATCGAAAAATGCATATAGAAGCGAATTGGGAATATCCAGCATTTCCTCCGGTTATCTTTGATTCCTATGAAGAGATGGCACATAAAATCTCCAATCTGCTTCTGACAGGCTCCTTGGAAGACAACAAAGAACAACCTCCTGCTCCATCCAAAGACCGCAGAGGTATCGACCCGGCGCTTCTTTTTTGGATAGAAAATACCCTTTGCCAAGTTCCAGAAAGCCTGGAAGACCTGGCAAAGATAACTGCATTGGCAGCCAACTATTTTGTGCCTGCCTATCCCATCTTTCCTGACTGGCTGGCAAATGAGCCCGGAAACTGGTCGCTGCTTGGAGAACTCCCCAACCTGAAGGCATTATTTTTGCCAAAACTATCTTTAACAAATTATGATTTTATTAACAAATGTTCAAAGTTAGATAGATTAAGTTTATCAAATACTGATTTATGCGATGCTTCGGTGCTTGAAAATCTGTCAAAGCTTACTTACCTTGACCTGCCACCTTGTGAATTCCCGGATTTCTCCTTCTTACTTTCACTGCCTAATCTGGAAATCCTGGATATCAGCAAGACCAATTTCAGAGATTGTTCTTTGCTTGCCAAGATGCCTTCTCTAAAATTGGTTCATCTTCCGGCGCCTAGACAGTTGCTCCATCTGGAACTTTTAGAGGCCCTTCCTATGCAGGTCAAGACCAATCCGCACCTTGTGCGCGGCAAAGATATCGAGCCTTTTGAGATAATCGAGCCAACAAAAGTCGAAGCATGGAGTCTGAAACCACCTTATCAAGTGCTCTATATTGACAATGAGACAAGTACCGTAGAAGGTCTTGATATTACCGAGGATTATCTTCGCAAACTACTAAAAAAGATTCGAAAAGGCAATGGAGAGATGATGTATTTTTCACTCTGTCCATTTGGTGAAGGAGAAGCACTAGAACTTGATATGGCCGAAGGATGGGCGACTCTGAATTATTCAGATGAAGAGGAATCTTTCTATTATGGCATCTATAACCCAGAGCAAGCCGGGAATATGGAGCTGGCTCCACCAGAAGTTGGTGGCCAGTCTCCGGTTCCTATGGTACATGCGACGGAGGATTTGGAGCTTGTGGCAGATTGTGTCGCTTATTTTATCAAGACAGGAAAACTCTATCCCGGCGCTTACTGGGCAAAATATTATGACTAATGAATCTGTTCCAAAATTGATGGGTCTTTTAGCTTGTTATCTTCTGCAAGCAATATAATCTTTGAGAGAATCTCCGCGGTCTTTGGGTCTTCATCTACAAAGGGGAGGAAAATTCTTCCTCTTTGTTGGCTGTGTACGGGAAGGATATGCAACATTGCACCGCCCTCCTGATGGACAACCCCGCTTCCGAGATGAACGTTGTAGTTGGCTCTGCTTCCCTGAATCAGGGCATGACTCTCCTTTAAGGTTACATTGTGAAGTCCAAACAGTTCCAGACTGCATCGAACGATTGCCTGACGCATCTCAATCGTGGAATGGCTGCTCTCTGGGTCGACGCCTCCTGCGTGTGCAACACTAACCGCAAGGTCAACATCCCGCATAACTTCACTGTAGATTAAGTCGGGTACTTCCTGAATCGTCAGTGCCTGAAAGGTCTTGCGGTCAGCAAACTCCACCCACTCAAGCGTTGGGGCTTCTATATCTGCCGGAGAGAACCAGTCGGCTAACGCATAGATACGGGCAATGATATTCTCTTTATAGTAGATTTTCTGCAAGCCTTCTTCATAGTCAGCCACCCATCGCCGACTCTTTAGACAGCCAACCGTCATCTTTGGCTGAATCTGATTGCCTGCAAACATCCGGGAGACTTTTAGCCCTAGCTCCTCTGGAATCTTGGTATACAATTCACGGAATACCTGTTTAAATGGCTGACGAATCTTGCCTGCAAACAGGTATTTCTGATAGAGATGCCAGTTGCCAGCCTGATAAAAGTGAAATGGATGTGCAAGAATCATCTTTTCTTCCAAATCAACGGGAACATGTGTTCTGTCTATAGTCTCCAGATAAAGAGTATCCTTTTCTTTCTTTAGAAATCCAAACTGTTCCTTGTAGAGAAATACCAACGATTGAAGAATTGCATTTACCACCGGATTCTGAAAGAGTGCCAACAGCTCAGAACCATAAAAACCAGCGCCACTTTCCATGGATTCCTCCATCATCTTCCGGGTTCTTCGGTATTGTTCTTTAAGCGTTTTGCTGGCAGCTTTCAGTGCTAGTACATAACTGTTCTTTGAAAGTCTGGATGGTATCGACTTTAACTCTTTTTCTTTCTTACGGCACAAAATCCTGCTCTGCCCTTCGTTATCTACCTGTAAGCAAAGTTCTACATCTTCTACCTCTTTCCATGACATAAACGGCGCATATGTCTCGGCAAGCTGTGCTTCCACGGTCATCTTAAGTCTTGTAACATCCTCATAGCCAGCACGCACACTGAGATTTAGCAGTGCAATCTCTGCTGCTTTTGTCTCGCTTGCTCTTCTCTGCGCTCCAAATTGTTTGCTCTCTTTACGGAACTGTTCGATAAATTGATAACGCTCTATAATATCTTTCTTTTTATTTCTGCCAAATGGAATCAGTCCATAGCTCATCAGCAGGTCTTTATTTCTCTTGGCTTCGATTTCTTTGCGTAAATCATTCTTTTTCACTTTGCCAGTTGCTGCATCCGCATATTTTCTGGCACGAGAATGTTTCTGACCATCGGAGATATACTTGGCTGCCTGATAAAGCTTGTCAAAATGTGCTTTTCCAAGAAGTCCATAAGCCTCCTCAAACCACGCCGCATCAAATGCCCCATCTTGCAGTTCTTCAGAAGTAAGCGGTGTATATTTGGCAATAATCGCTTTCTTCTGGTCATCAAACCACTCGTTCATATGTGCCATAAAATAATAGCAACCACTCTTTAGCCCCTTCCATCCCAGACAATCCTGTATGATATCGACCCACTGTGGTGCATACATTGCCACCTCAACAAGCCGTTGTGCCTCTACGCTGGTCTTTTTTAGTGCTGCTTTTAAATCTGCTCCGCTCTCCTGTGCTTTGGGATAGCAGACATTTAAAAGACTACTTAATACATCCTGCTTAGAACGCTGATTAGAGCCATAATATGCCGAGTAGTAAGTCTCTCTGCTAAGCGTATCCTTTCCAAGTGCCATCAAAATCCGCACCAGATAGTCAATACCTTCGATATAAGTGATGCCTCGCATATCCCAGGTAAATATAGTCTCTGCCTCTCCTCTTCTAAGCTCTGTATCCACAAGCACCGGCACAATCTTATCATACAACTTTCTAAGCAGTGCGCCTATCCAAGTATCCTCTGCCACATAAGCCTCGCCTTTTTCCAGTATCTCTTCCACTAACCGCTCCCCAAAGAATCCCATCAGAAGATTTTGGTTTCCTGGCTTTACCAAGTCTTTTTTTACGGTCTTACAGAACACCTTCAGAGAATCCTCACGTGCAAAATATTCCATCAGAGCCCTGCACAGAACATCTTCTTCAATCAGCTCCATATGATATGCTTTTAAAAACCAGTAGGGACAAATCCTTGTCATCGTAGCTTCTCTGCCACCGATACTGTCTCCAGCTGGTACAAAATCCCGGCGTTTGCGCCCTTCTCTTCCCGCCTTTTCAAAAGCCCAGGCCACCGAAAAAGCTCGGATAAATTCTTCATCTGTTTCCCAGTAAGAAAGCCCCTCAAAATACCTGCCAAAGACAGGAAGCGTCGCAATCCATCGCTTGGACTCATAGACTCTGTCGCCCCATCCGGTAGAAGTGTAAGTAATCATCTTCTTTTCGCGGTCGATAAGAGGTGTCAGAGTAGATACTAACAAAAGTCCGGTATAAAACAACGCTTTTTTATTCAAAAACTGCTGCCGATAGAGCGTTCGCACCGCTCTTACTGGCCGATCATATGTTATACCAGGAGCCGCTGCCGACAGAGGCATCGTACCAAAGACTTTCTGATAAAATGGCATCGCAGCATCCATAATCTTCTTGTTACCATTGTTCATCACGGCTTCCCATACGACAAATGCCGGATAGTCCTTTAGCTCTTCCTGATAAAATTGATAAAATATCTTAGGAAGCGGATACTCTCCCAACCTTCCATACTCTGCCTGAATATCACTCGTCTGCACACTCCAGTATTCATTTCCCAGAAGGTATTTATTGCCACTCGTACAGGTATATTCATAGTCTTTATATTTTTCAACCAGCTTGTCTAACTTCCGTATCTTCTCAATAGCTTCTTGTTCACTAATCGGCATACAAAGTGCTAAAAGCTGCTCTGGTGTAACCGTATCTTCTGGCTGTACAGATACCAACAGCTCCTCTGGCTTCTCGCGGTCATAGATACCATAGCCTGGTTTCTCTGTCGCTGCGTCCTTTGTCTCCTTAGAAAGCTCCTGTATCATAACCTTTTCTTTATCTGTAGGCTTTGCAATCAGTGAGACCATCGATTTTGCCTGCTGATACAGCGCCTCTCTTTCTTTCTCTTTAGAAAGCCGCAGCAAAAGGTCAAGTCCGGCACTTCTCTTCTCTTCTTTTTTATCCTTTAAAAGGCGTGAGATGCAAGCGGTCAGCTTCTCATCTTCCTGCTCCATCAGAAATTCTAACAACACGGTACGAAGCGCACTTCTTTTAAAACGAAGCATCTTTTCTAGCAGCAGATATTCTTCGTCCCCTTTGATTGTCATTTTTTTCACAATTCGGGTCGCCATTTCTGAAGTATTACTGCTGGCATTTCCCATATATTGAATTGCCAATTCTCTCTGTGCCTGGTTGCTTGGCTTATAAAGCAAAAGATTGATAAGCGTATCCCTGCGATAACCCGTAACCTCCAAAAGTCGTCCGGCAATATACGTAATCTTCTCCTCCTCCTGTAAAAGATAGGCAAGAAAAGCCAACTGTTCCACTAACTCAGAAGGTGTAAACGATGCCTCATACCATGGAAAGATAAAAGGCTGATAGTACACCCCTTTCTTCGGAAGCTGCTCACAGATACTAAGAAAACACTGGTAAAAAGCTTCTGCTTCTTCCCGGTCCTTATAAAAAGAAGTCAAAACTGGTACTTTAGGCTTTCGCAACTCTCTGGTATATCGGTTCTCATCTTCAAATGCATTATATAACCACTTTTGCAGACAGTGTTCTAACGTTGGCAGATATGCCGCCACAAGCTCAAGGTCGTCTCTGTATTCCAAAACCACCTTTCTAGCTGTCATCATCTTCAAGTCATCATCATACAGCGTCCCCTGGTAGACAGAAGCCGCAAGCTTCTGATGCCTGCTCCCCTGCTCAATCAGCTTTTGCATTGCAGAAATAGCATCCTGTGCCTCATAAAATCCTATCGCCCAAAGCGCTGTATTGATAGCCACCGCATCCTCTGTCTGAAGCTGTTTTTCGCAAAACGTCCGGTCTCTAAGACACTGTCCCATAAGCTCTAACAGCTTTTTGGCAATCCGCTCCACATGATTTTCATCATAAATCCCTATAAAAGTAAAGACCGCCCGCTTCACCGCTGAAAATCGAATCAAATCATGCTCCTCAATCACCTGTAAAAGCTTTAAAAATGCCTCCGTCGTCCCTGCATCCATATTTTCACAGATGGTCTGGCGAAGTCCCTCCTGAAGCCTTGCCGCTAATAGAAGTTTACATAATAAATCCTGCAGTTCTGTATGGTCTGACCTTAGAATCCCAAGCACCATCTCCCGACTCAGATAAGTGGTATTTTGCTCACTGACCATCACATCCCGAAGCGCCATAGTTACCATCTCATTTCCAAGGTCAAGCTCTGCCGCATAAAGATAACTGAAATTATGTTCAAGATAATACTCACAGCGCATATAATCTAACTTCTCCTCCGAAAGATTCCCAAGCAGAAAGTTCTCTAGCGCCTCCTCACAATAAAACAGATTCCAATACGTCCTTAAAAGTGAAAAAATCAACGAAAACTGTGGCCCATAGGAAGCAGTTCGCACACATCTTCTCCCCATCCCCCTTGTAAAAGGAAACTGATTGATTTTATCAATGATATAAAGATATGACCTCTGATACCCTTGAGGCACAAATACATCCAAAAGCGCCTGATGAGCCCCATCTGTATACCAAAGAGAGGGCCGCTCTACACACTCTGTCAAGACCTCCCCATAAATCTCCAAAAATACCGGCTTTGTAATCACATATCCATCTAAAAGCTTATCTGCAAGTTCCCTGTCCTTTCCAGAAAGCTTCTCAACTCTCAACTTTAACTCTGCCTTTCTCTGCTCTGTAATCATTTTTCGTCTCTGATAATCAAATTCTGCCATCTTTTCTCACCCCTTATTCTTATTAGGTAACTTCATCTCACTTATTCTACCATATATCCCAAAAAAAGAAAACATTTGTTCGTTCATTTTACAGATTTTTTATCAAAAAAAGCCACTAAGAAGTCTGAATATTCAGACCCCTCAGTAGCTCTTTTACTTTTTATTCTAGCGAACGAATTTCTCTGTCTCCTTCAAGCGAACCAGTGCTCTGGCAATCGCTGACTGCGTCATATGAAACTCTTGAATACTTTGCTTTTGTCTCATCCGCTCCTGCGCCCGCTCCAGAGCCTCTTTGGCACGATTGGCATCCACTTCCTCCGGTCTTTCCACAGAATCTGCCAAAAGCGTCGCCCGATTGTTGGCAATCTGGCAGAATCCCTGTCCAATCACCGCATAGCCCCACTCGCCATCTTCTGATACCTTCATTCGCATCTCACCGGATTTGACGGCAATAATCATCTCCTCGTGATGCGCAAGAACTGCTTTCTCCCCGTCAAGTGCCGGGATTATCAGACAATGACAAGGCCCATTATAAAATATCCGGCTGCTGGATATAATCTTCAAACGAAAGGTCGACATCTTCTCTCACCTCGCTTTACTCTATACAGAAGCGGTCATTGCCTTTGCCTTTTCAGCGACCTCTTCAATAGCTCCTACATTGAAAAATGCCGCCTCTGGATATTCATCCATCTCTCCATTGATAATTGCCTGAAATCCATGAATGGTATCCTTTAGTGGAACGTATTTTCCGGTTACACCCGTAAAATTCTCTGCCACATGGAAAGGCTGTGACAAAAATCTCTGTATCTTTCTTGCACGGCTGACGGTCAGTTTATCCTCATCTGAGAGCTCCTCCATACCAAGAATTGCAATAATATCCTGAAGCTCCTTATATTTCTGAAGTATCTCCTGCACCTTTCTGGCGGTCTCATAGTGCTCCTCTCCCACCACATCAATCTCTAAGATACGGGAAGTCGATTCTAGCGGGTCAACTGCAGGATAGATACCTTGTTCCACAATCTTACGGGATAATACCGTTGTGGCATCTAGATGTGCAAAGGTCGTCGCTGGTGCCGGGTCTGTCAAGTCATCAGCCGGCACATAGACTGCCTGTACCGAAGTTACAGAACCATTTTTGGTCGATGCAATCCGCTCCTGAAGCTCTCCCATCTCTGTTGCCAGCGTTGGCTGATAACCTACTGCAGATGGCATACGCCCAAGCAGCGCGGATACCTCAGAGCCCGCCTGCACAAAACGAAAGATATTGTCAATGAACAAAAGTACATTTTGATTCATTTTATCACGAAAATATTCTGCCATGGTAAGTCCGGTCTCTGCTACACGCATACGCGCTCCAGGCGGCTCATTCATCTGCCCAAAGACCAGAGCCGTCTTCTCCAGAACACCAGACTCTTTCATCTCGCTCCAGAGGTCATTCCCCTCTCTAGAACGCTCTCCCACGCCGGTAAAAATCGAATATCCGCCATGCTCTGTTGCAATATTTCGAATCAATTCCTGAATCAGAACGGTCTTTCCGACTCCAGCGCCTCCAAAGAGGCCAATCTTGCCACCCTTTGCATAAGGTGCCAATAAGTCAATCACCTTGATACCCGTCTCTAGAATCTCCACCACGGGACTCTGGTCTTCAAAGGAAGGCGGGTCCTGGTGAATACACCATTTTTCCGTATCGGTAATCTCTCCCTCGCCGTCCACAGGCTGCCCCAAGACATTGAACAGACGTCCAAGCGTCTTTGTGCCAACGGGTACTGTGATACCCTCTCCAGTCTGTGTCACTTCCATATCACGGCAAAGGCCTTCACTTGCAGTCAACATAATACAGCGTACCGTATTGCCGCCAAGATGCTTTGCTACCTCCATTACACACTGTGTTCCATGATGCGTAACAAACAGTGCATCCTTAATATGAGGAAGCCCACCTTGCTCAAACCATACGTCCACAACGGGACCTGATACCTGTATGATTTTGCCTTTTTCCATTCTATGCTCCTATTTAAGTTCCGCATCCCATAAAAAATGCCCCTTTATCTGTAATAATTTCTGCCCGCTTGGCGTTCAGAAATCATTACGGGCATTTTTTATGAGATGCTGTTTTTTTTTTGAGTTTCTAGTTCTCCTTCTTCCTGCGCTGCGCCTTGGCGCCGCTGCATACCTCCGTAATCTCCTGTGTAATCGCTGCCTGTCTTGCGCGGTTGTACATAATCCGAAGGTCCCGAAGCAGTTCATCTGCATTGTTTGTCGCTGCTTCCATCGCAATCATTCTGGCGTGATGTACCGTGTAAAAAGCTTCCACAAGCGCACCATAGATAAATCCCGTAATATAATTCGGAATAATCGTATCCACAGCCTCCGAAGCAGATGGAATCAAAAAGAATTCCTCCTGATAGACGTCTGCCGGAATATGGACAAGAGA
>Ga0137308_101348_pt1 | contig 24884 bp, 25 predicted proteins | sample Inofrocosms_June_FD_97181 | JGI IMG/M metagenome (GOLD analysis project Ga0137308, IMG submission 97181) | Mouse cecal microbial communities from Vienna, Austria - N-Acetylneuraminic and N-Acetylglucosamine D2O microcosms_June | ecosystem: Host-associated > Mammals > Digestive system > Large... | reverse complement strand
GCCGGATGGTTTGTATCTGGATGGACCGGGAGATGAGACGGCATTGATTTTCTATCCGGGTGCAAAGGTAGAATATACTGCATATCTTCCTCTATTGAGTGAGTTGGCAGATCAGGGGATTGACTGTTTTCTTATCAAAATGCCGTGTAATCTTGCTTTTTTCGGACAAAATAAAGCGAAAAAGATTATGGATTCTTATGAATATGATCACTGGTATCTCTCCGGGCATTCTCTGGGTGGGGCGATGGCGGCATCCTATGCTTCCGGACATCTGGAGAGTCTTAATGGTCTGGTGCTTCTGGCAGCATATCCGACGAAAAGCCTGAAGTCGGATTCTTTTTCTGTCCTGTCGCTCTATGGAAGTGAGGATGGTGTTCTGAATATGGAGAAGGTGGAGGAAGGGAAAGCATACATGCCTGTGGATTATGCGGAAGTCTGCATAGAAGGAGGAAACCATGCGCAGTTTGGAAATTACGGGGAGCAAAAGGGCGACCATGCTGCAGATATCAGCCGGGAGGAACAACAGGCGCAAACTGTGGAGGCCATTTTGAAAATGATGGAAGCTCATAAGGATCAGAAGCAGGAGGAAGCAATGAAGACTTATGAGCAGATTAGTCCGCAGGAAGCAAAAAAGAGAATGGATAACGAGGAGGATGTGATTATTCTGGATGTCCGGACGCAGGAGGAATATGATTCCGGACATATCAAAAACGCCGTATGCCTGCCGAACGAAGATATTTTAAGTGAACCGGATATACTGCCGGATAAAGGTCAGCAGATCTTGGTATACTGCCGGAGTGGGAACCGAAGCAAACAGGCGGCACAAAAGCTTGCAGATATGGGATACGAAAATGTTCTGGAGTTCGGCGGGATTCTGGACTGACCTTATCCGGAGCTGGTAGAATAAATTAATTTATGAGGGAGACCAAAATGATCAATAGGGAAGACATGCTGGAACTGACCAGGCGGATGACGCCGGCCCGGACATCCATGACAAGGGTTGCCGGGTGTTACATAGACCGGGAGCGGGAGTTTGACGGGAGCTTTAATACCAATTTCCTGAAGCTTTCCAGTTCCGACAAAGCGAAGAACCTGAAACTTGCAAAGACGGTGCCGTTTTCTGATACCAATAAGAATCTGAGGAAATATGAGTTTGCGCCGAATGCGCAAAAACCGGGAAGCATGTGGCAGTTACTCATGGCCATGAAGGAATGCGGATTGAAAAACGACGCATTGATGGATACATTTTATGATGTGGTCATGGAGCGTTATCATGCGGATTCAGAGTATGCCGTCCTGGTATTCCATGACCGCTATGACATTCCGGCAAAGGCATCAGATAAAGAGCGGCTGGGAGAATCGGAGGAAGTGTTTGAATACCTAATTTGCGTAATCTGCCCGCTTTCCGGAGAATATGAGCCGGGAGAACCGGAATGTGGATTCCTGTTTCCGGCATTTACAGACCGGTGCGGGGATTTGAACCATGTAAATGTCTATCAGAAGAATCCTGACAGGCTGCATATGGAATTAATAAGGGAGATTCTAGGAGCAGAATAAATGGACGTATTTTTAAAGAAAGGGAGATGCAGGATGGTATACAAACCAGAACTTTGGGCGGAAGCGAAGAAAAAATGCCGGTTAAATGAGGAAGATATCCGAATGGCAAAGGAAATGGGACTGAATCCGAAAAGTCTGATTAAGAATATCCCCAGTCCCAGGGAGTAGTGGAAACAGCCGGTGAAAATCTGGATTCGTGAAATGTATGAAGAAAGGCATAGAAAAAAGAGAAACCGAACGGCATCGTCTTAGCGGTGCTGTTTTCTTTTGTATACCTGTGCATGTATCCCCTGATACTGCCCCTGTGATTTATACCTTTCAGGTAGGAGGACTTTATCAGCCGAAGTATAGAAACTGCCTAGCCGTAGATAATATTAAAAAAAGATTTTGAGGTGAATAATATGGCAGTTGCACATAAAGGAAGTATCTCAATGGGACTGGTACTGATTCCCATCGGAATGTATAAGGCGACGCAGGATAATGATATCCATTTTAACCAGCTTGACAAGGAAAGCAAGGCCCGTGCCATTGCGGAAAAGAAGTGACGGCAAGTGATATCATCAAAGGGTACGAATATGAAAAAGACAAATATGTAGTCATGACGGATGAAGAGCTGGAGAAAATCAAGACCAAAAAGGATAAGACCATCCATATTGTCCAGTTTGCAAAGATGTCTGAAGTAAATATGATTTACTATGAAAAGGATTATTATGCGGTTCCGGATACAGGAGCTGAGAAAGCATATGAACTGCTTCGCCAGTCTCTGCTCTCCCAAAAGAAAGTTGCGATTGCCAAAACCGTAATGGGAACCAATGAAAAACTGTTGGTACTATATCCAACAAAGGAAGGAATTATCGTAAAGACGTTATTTTATCATGATGAGATTGCAACCATACCGAAGGCAGTTCCCAAGATGAAATTAGATGAAAACGAACTCAATATGGCAAAAATGCTGATTGAAAATATGACAAAACCATTCAAGGCAGAGGAATTTCAGGATGAATACCAGGCCAGGCTTCGGGAGGCGATCATGAAGAAAATCCAGGGTCAGGAAATTGTTGCAGTGGAAAGCAGTGGCCCGTCAAATGTGATCGATCTGATGGAAGCCCTGCAAAAAAGCTTGGAATTATCAAAAAGTCTGGATGAGGACAGCCAGAAACAGCTTACAGGTACAGCGTGATGGAATTGTATGAAAATCGCAGTGCAAGTCCTATGCTGATTTCACAGCAGATGGAAGCATTTGATGATCCGGACTGGATCTACGAACTGAAGATGGATGGATTTCGCTGTCTTGCTTATGTTGATAAGAATGCTGTAGATTTTCGGAATAAACGGAATATGCAAATGCTTCCGAAATTCCCAGAACTTGCAGGGATTTATAAACATGTAAACGACAAATGTATTCTGGATGGGGAAATCGTGGTGCTTGCAGGCGGCGTGCCGGATTTTTACCGCCTCCAGAAGCGAACCATGCTGACGGACCGGTTTAAAATACAGATGGAGGCAGAACGGTTCCCCGCTTCCTTTGTTGCATTTGACTGCATTTACCAGGGAAATCAGGAACTGGTTTTCCAATCCCTTATGGAACGGAAACACATGCTTTCCACTATGGTTACGGAAAAGGACAGGATTGCTGTATCCCGCTATATCGAAAAAGAAGGAACGGCGCTCTATCAGGCGGCAGAGGCAAGGGAACTGGAAGGGGTTGTGGCAAAACGGAAAGAGAGTCTTTATTTTATGGGCAAGCGTACAAAAGACTGGGTAAAATTTAAGCGTATGGCAGATGAAGAATTCATTGTTACCGGTTATATCCAAAAAGGGGAACGAACCTTCAGCCTGGTGCTGGCAAAATACCGGCTTGGTTCGCTTGTTTATAAAGGCCATGTCACTTCCGGGGTGACGAAAGATACAGTTGTGCAGTTGGAAGAAAACGGAAGGAATCCGTTCCGGATGCTGCCGACAGGGAATGAAAACGCTGTCTGGGTAGAACCGGGTTTGGTCTGCGTGGTTGAATATATGCCGAATACGCTGCATTCGCTTAGGCAGCCTGTCTTTAAAGGATTTCGTGATGATATCTTCCCGGAAGAAGTACTGGTAAGTGATGAGAGTTTGAAATAGTGCTTGAAATTAAGTAAAGTGATTCATGCGGTTCACCGCTCCTTTAAAACTCAACATATAGAAAAGTCCTGATACTTGTGTTAAGATGGTGATATGAAATTAAGAGTTGTGGAGAGCGTTTCTATGAAGATACTGGTAGATGCAGATGCCTGTCCAGTTATTTCGATTGTGGAGCATGTGGCAGAGAAATATGGGATACCTGTGACCCTTCTGTGCGATACAAACCATGTGCTGAAATCTGAGTACAGTGAAGTAAAGATAATTGGAGCCGGTGCAGATGCAGTGGATTTTGCACTGGTTGGCCTATGTCAGAAGGGAGATCTGGTGGTAACACAGGACTATGGAGTTGCTGCTATGATTTTGGGAAAAGGAGCTTATGGGATCCATCAGAGCGGGAAGTGGTATACGGATGAGAATATTAACCGTATGCTGATGGAACGGCATATCAGTAAGAAGGTACGACGCTCAAAATCAAAGCATCATATGAAAGGCCCCGCAAAGCGGACGCCAGAGGATGATATAAGATTTGAGGAGTCATTGGTACGGTTAATTCAGAAAATATGTTGACACGGAAAAGTTGCAGAGAAGATGAAAAGCGACAAAGAATTGATGATTAATTGGAGTGGAGATATGAAAATTCAAACAGTACAGGGTGATATTACAAAGGTTGAAGATTTAGAGGCTATCGTAAATGCAGCGAACAGAAGTCTGCTTGGAGGCGGAGGCGTAGACGGAGCCATACACCGGGCAGCGGGAAAAGAGCTGCTGAAAGAGTGTCGGACGCTGAACGGGTGTAATACTGGAGAAGCAAAAATCACGAGTGCTTATAAGCTGCCCTGTAAATATGTGATCCATACAGTGGGGCCGGTATGGTATGGCGGTAAAAAGGGTGAACCAAAACTGCTGGCAAATGCTTATTGGAATTCTTTACAGACAGCCGTTGAAAACGGAATCCGGACGATTGCGTTTCCGTCCATATCCACAGGTATTTACAGCTATCCCGTAGACCAGGCGGCAGCGATAGCTGTGAGGACGGTAAAAGATTTCTGTATCCGGCATCCGGATGATATTGATATTGTACGTTTTGTGCTGTTTGACGCGGATACGCGCCGTACCTATGACCACGCAATTTACGAAGCCGAAATAAATCAGGAATAATGCCTCTTCTATATGGATAACAGCCTAAATCGAGGGAGAACAGTATGGAACATCTACGATGCGTAGTTGAAAGGATTACTTATACGAATACAGAAAATGGTTACAGCCGATGAGAGGTCATCCGGTGTTTGTTGCCCGGCATGCGACAGCTACCTGTTGCAGAGGATGTCTGGAGAAATGGCATAATATCCCAGGAGGCAGGGAACTGACCATACAGGAGCAGGATTATGTTGCAAATGTTATTTTGCAGTGGATAGACAGGCAGAAGACGCAATAAAAATATTTGTAGAGCTGTTGATCTTAGTAAGAGTATAAAGTCAATGTTATATGGCATCTACTTTGGCGAGGGGATGCAAAAGGGGACTTGAAATTTCCAAGTCCCCAGTGTATAATCAAGAAAAAGAAGGTATTCAGATGCAAGATCTGATGCCCTCAGTCAAAATTATAAGTAAAATAGAAATAGCATCCCTGACTTTGGACGGTGTAGGATGCTATTTCTTATTATGCCGGTCTATATAGGTCAAAGCCGCAAAAATCACCAATAGTAATGTCAAAACTTCCATTGTGTTCATGGGCATCACCCTCCTTCTATACTAGAGGGCCGGAACGAAATGCATCCGTTTTCTTCTTTTGCTGATTATAGGAAATAGTATATCATGAGAATAATCTGCTGGCAATAAGGTATGGGTCTTTGCGAAGAATCCTGCATACTAAAATCAAAGATTCTGCCTGATAATCCGGGAAATCAGCCCCACTGCCACATTCCGCTCTTCATCAATATGCGTTACGACAAAGGATACTTCATCCTTCTTTCCCACGGTCCGGCTGTCATAGCAGGAATGAGCAATGGCATTTACGCCGATGGAAAGCCGCACAAATACTGTCCCTTTGTGGATATCCTCCACGGTTCCGGCATATTTCCCCTGAATCTTGCATTTCTTCATGTTCTCCTTGCTGGTATTACCTTCCACACTCTTGACATCTGCCTTGACTGTAATCTTATCCAGGCTTTCAGCAGTCACGGACAGGATACGCACCAGGATATGTTCGCCTACATGGAATCGCTCCCGTGCGTCCCCTAACCAGTCAAAGGACAGATCGCGTGCCAGGATGGAAGTCTCCACACCAAAAATCTCTGCCCGTACAACCTTTTCTGCAACAGCGACAACCCTTGCCTGCACGATACGGTCTTCATAAATCTTAGCATTGCCTGACGCATCCCAGTCCAAATAAAAGATCTGGCGTTTCTTCAGCATGGCCTCTTTCCGGCTGGCAACAACACTCCTTGACTGGGCATCCAGTCCCTTCACAATAAAGTCGATCTCGCAGCCGAGCATGTTGTTAAGGACTTTATTCTGACGAAGGGAAATGTCTCCGTAATCATGTGATTCATCCTGTATCAGATTGATCATCATTTCCGTAATCGGGATAATGGTACGGAAATCCTTATAGTAGACGATAGCAATTAAGCTGCCATTCTCCGTCTTTTCAATTCCGCCTAACATCCCGGTCAGGATCTTCTTTGTGCGGTAGGCATTCTGGATCTCGTGCCAGATGAGGTCTGCCTTCGACTGCGCCGTTTCCAGCACAGCGTCAGAATCAAGAGTTAGTACAGGTACGTTTGTGATTGTGTTCTGTTCGTTTTGCATAAATGATCTCCTTTTCTATGACATGATTGAATTTTTATCTAATGGAACCATCTCCGGTTCATCCGGCCACAGGCTATCTGATCTATCTGATAATAGGTCTGAAGAATCTGGATGTTGAGGTTCCTGATAAACTTGTTTTTGAGTTGCCTGTGTCGGCATTGCGGGTGTTGACGTCCCTAGTGGTTTGCGGGGAGCTACTGATGAAGCAGAAGAGCCATTCCTCTGCCTGCGTGGTTTCGGAGGCGGTTTTGGTAGATAGTCATATTCTTTGGTCTTCCCATCTTCCCGCCATTTCGGGATATGTTCTGCCGCCTTTCTCGTAACCAGCTTTTTGGCATCCGGGTGCAGCGTGTAATCGTATTTCTGCACCTTCAGCACTTTCTGTCCTCTTAGAATAATGAGGGCAGTATCCAGCGGGAGCCGCAGGATCTCATCCGGCGTCAGGAGTTTCCGCTTGCCGATGGACTGGGTTTTCCGGTACTCCGGAGAGTAGTCAGACACACGCCAGGTATTGAGCTGTTTCGCTTCCGAACTGACACCCACCGTTACGTCTCCGGAACGAGAACTGATAAATTCAGCCGTTACTTCATCGGTACATCCAAGAAATAACTGGCTGTCGCAATTCCCTATGATTTCCTGCCACTGGTTAAAGGGATAGCGGTTCTGCATCTGGGGCAGGTTCTGGAAAATGCACGAAATGCTTAAGCCTCTGGACCGGCAGACCGAGATCTTCTTATTTAATTCCAAGATTGCCCCGGTATTTGCCAGCTCATCTGCAAGGATATGCACCGGAACCGGCAAATGCCCGTCTACCCCATGCTTATCCGCAAACCGAACCAGCTTGATAAATACGAAGGTCATAAACAGTGATGATAGGAAGTCAAAGGTGCTGTCCTGGTCGGAAGTGATGCAGAAGTACGCGCATTTCTGTTTCCCCGGCAGTGTTAGGTCAATCTCATCATAGGAAGTAATCTGCCGGATCAGTTTATTCTGGAACACTTGAAGCCTGGCTCCAAGCCCGATAATTACCCCGGACCGCACGGTATCACTTGCCTGCTTGTAGATGCAGTAAGGAACCTTTGCCGGATGACTCACCGGAAGCAGGTCAAAGAGACTGTTCAATTCCTTTTCCGAGCTGAGAGTCAGTAACTTGTAGACCTGCCCGATATTCTTGGACTCTGACGGAAAACCTTGCTCGACATAGAGAACCAACGCCTTTAGCAGGTTTAATTCCGCGTTATCCCAGAAATGATCCCCTTTGGCAGAACCCGTATTCTGGATGATAACATCGGAGAAAACCTGTGCCATAGTCTCCTGACCATCAATCTCCATCAGGCAGTTCCATGCATCGGAGTTCTCCGGATTTACAAGGTTAAAACATCTCACGGTGTAGCCTTCATTCTCCAGATAACCAGCCGTGCTTTCGTACAATTCACTTTTTGGATCAGTAATGATTAAACTTTCCCCAACTCCGCCATTTTTCCCGCGTGCAACGCACTGGAAGATCATATTACGGGCAAATGCCCTGGATTTCATAGAGCCGCTTGCACCATAAACGGCAATGTTGCGGTTCATGCGTGTTTCATAGGGAAGGCAGACTGCCTTCCCATTCAACTTTCCAAGGATCGTCCCTTTTGTTTTCTTCACATGGTCTGTCAGTTCAAGCACTTTATACATCTCATCCGGCGTCATAAATCCAGATGTTCCATAGGTTCCTTTCAGGGAATAATTCAGGTTCCGCTCCTTATCAAAGACCTCTCCGTTCCGGTCAACGCCCATCCGCATCAGCAGAAAGACCAGTAGTCCGAGTGCAAGAAGGCAAAGAAAAATCCCATATAAGTTATATGGGAACTGAGCCAGTGCTGATATACATGCCATAGGGTGCAGGGAGGGTGCCTTTGGGTAGGAACCGTTACCGGCAAAGTTGCCGGCACTGGTCCAGACCTTATAGTTACAGATAAATTGTGCAATATAGCCTCCGGCATATAAAATGCAGAGAAAGATCGGAAACAGAAAAATAAGCTTCCACCATTTACGGTTCATGTAAAAACTCCTTTCTGAATTTAGTCAGGTCGATACTGGAGAAACAGACATTTTTGTTCATAAATTTTTCCAATACCGGAATCTGGAAATCAAAGCAGATCAGGTTCCCGGCCATGCCATAGACATCCAGCCCCTTATTAAACCGGCAGATTCTCTGCATGTCGAAATCATATGCCAGCAGTGCCGGCATTTCATTAGAAGTAACAGCGTCATGCTCAAAAGGGATATCACCTTTAAGATTTTCCTGATCGGATAATAAAAGTCGATCCAATGCAGCCATCATCTCTGGCTTTACCAACAACTTTAACAGGGTTTCGCCTTGGTCGTTGCTGGGAAGAAAATGAAAATGTTCAAAGGAATCATCCAACATAAACAAACTCCGCCTGTATCCGCCGGTGCTGGTTAAGAGCCGGAGAGCCGTTTCCATAGTGTCTCCAAACATCATTGCACGGATCTTGGGATGTCCGCTGTAAGGAAATCCCTGCAGAGAATGCTGCAGGAACGCATTTAGTTTTATTTCTGTCTTGTGTTCCCATTTTAAAATGCTGCTTCCCGTATTATAAACGGCATAAACGCAATGCTGTGCCAGCAGGATTCCAAGACTGCGGGAACTTTTAATTTTCAGAGTAACCTCTCCAAGCTCTTTGATTTCCCTGGATGAATAAAAACAGGGAAGAGACTGCAGAGTGGTGGCTTCCCGTTCAGGAGAAAAAATCTGCGGTTTCTCATCATAATAAAAAGGAATCCTTACATGAGAAAACGTCAGATAGGTTTGTGCCTTCTGGTGCAGCCGGAGTCTTCTTGACACCTCGCTTCGGATATGGTTAGTTTCAGTACTGCCGGTGAAGAAGCACTGAAAGCGGGCGGGATGATTGGAGAGCAGCATCTCCTTCCCCCGTTTCGTTAAACGATAACCCCGCAATTTATCTTTATAGTGGGTACGAATCAGCTTATCCGTCTTTAGCTCTGTGATCACCTTCTCAGCATAGGAAGGGCTGGAAAACAGTCTGTTTAGCTGGTCAACCGGAAATTCCCCACTGATTCCGATCAGCTCCAGCAGTTGATATTTCTGGGTATTTGGTCTTAGCAAATTAGTATCACCTCAGTTCTTTTAGATACGCACGTTAGCTTACACTTGGGTACGATGTTCCCCTCTTAAATCCCGGGAATAAACAGGAAATAAGAAAGGAACACCGTATTTTTACACAAATCGGGTTTTCATTGAAAAGAATCAGGAATTATCCGATGTGTTTTTTACAGCAGTTTCATGGTCGGCTAACCATTGTGGAAAAGCGGATTTTTCCATAATATGAATGATCGTATGATCTTCGGCTCCCATTTCCGTCATATGATGGATGTCACAGAACTGCCCGCTGTCATCTATCAGGGCATAGGTGGAAATAACATCCAAAATCTGCTTAAATTCCAGGTTATCATAGTCCCGGATTCTTTTCCGGGAGAGGGCTTTGTCATACACCTGAATGAAGCATACAATGCAGTCCCGGTAAAGTGGAAAACTTTGCTCTTTCACAAACTCGTGCAGAGCATAATTCAGCGGATCATGCAGAAAAGCTGTATTGGATCTTAACTTTCGCTTTGGGAACAGAGCCGGTAATGTAACGGACAGTATGCCGTTATCCAGAGATATATGGATTCCCTGAGCTTCAGCAGCGTGTTTCATATAGTCGGATTCGCCAGTGAAATCGGTTATATAGACCAGCCTTCTCAACTGGCAGGCAAGCCGTTCAGCCTTATATGCAGCCTCGGTACTTAATTCCTCATAATTTGCGCTGTGCTTTTGAAAATCGACTGTCTGTAAAGCAAAAACAATGCTTTGCAGTTTCGTAAGTTCGGTTTCCGCTTTTCGGGTTTGTTGATAAATTGCTTGTTTGTCCATAAAATCATCCTCGTTTCTTTTGTTTTGCGTAGTAATTGACAGTTCCTTCAGGGGTTACCAGACAAAATGCCGTTATCCCGTCTATGGTTATTTGGGCGGCCTGCTGTTCGGACTCCAGTATGACCAGCCGGTTTGCATCTTTGGAAGGAAGGCTTGCCAGTACATAGTTTATCAGCGCTTCCTGTCCCTGAGTTACGTAGATTACCTCATATACTTCATCCTGTGAGAAAAAATGAAGCTTGACAGGAAATTCTCCGCTGGTGTGGTAGACAACCGCCTCTTTGAAGTCCAAAAGAACCCAGACGGCGGCAATCATGCCATAATCCGGGGATTCAGAAGCTTCCGGAGTATCACATAGGAGGTCTCTATTCTGGTCATAGTAGATACGCCCCTGCTTGATCAGGCTTGTAATCAGGGATTTTATGGAATCCCTGTTGCGAATAAAAAACTGCAGTACCTGTTCGTACTGCAGCGCATGGTAGGTGGTAATGAGTTTTAGAAGACGCTCACCTTCCCCTCTGTAAATTTGACTTCTTGATTTCATGACGTTCTCCTTTGTTACGTGGATTGGCAGGTCTCTACATAAGCTGTACGTGTTGCATACGTGTCATATACATGTAATGTATGTACAGTATACGGGTTGTGCTCGTATTGTACTGTTTTTTAATAATGGTATGCATAGTGTACGTACAGCCTATGTATCAGCCTGCTGTCAATCATCGGTTTGCGGGGTACAAAAAAAGCACCGGCGAGGGTGCTGTAAAAAAGTATAACTTTAACCAATACCATTTTAACACGCGCAGAAATACGGTTCAATCGCAGAACCGTGCCAATGAATGTCAATTCTGTGCCAATTCTAAATATTTTATAAAATCAGCCTGCAATCTGCATTAAAAACAGCATAAAAGTGTGTTTTATCTTGAAATACGGCTTCGGGCAAAGGCTGCCAGAACCTTCGGTGCATAGCGCTGGCTCATGTGAAGCTGGATATGATTGGTCATATAAATAGTGTTGTCGCAAATGCTCTGGATTTTTTCCAAAGAGACAAGGCAGTTTTGCCGGCATCTGATAAATCCATATGGTGCCAGGAATTTCAGCTCATCTGCCAGGGAGCCATATTTTTGATATGTCCCATGTCCTGTGTGGATTGTGATGGTATGTGTCTGTATTTCCAAGTAGTAGATGTCGTCCATTTTAATTCTGGTAACGGCAGCCTTTGTTTTGCAGATGTATTCTGCCTGTGTGTTTGAATAAAGCTGCAGGGCCTTTTCTAATCCGGAAAATCCATGCTGGTCTAAGAAAGTATTCAGAGAACAGCTTAAGGATTCATTATGTGTTAATTCCTGTATCCAGTCCATGTATACACATCCTTTTTTATCGCTCTATATATAAAGACAATCGAATCGTCAAAAACTGACGGCATTTGGGGAAATTTAAGATTCTTTTTATGATATGATGTAAAAAGTAGCGGATATGATGTAGAAAATTTGCTAAATTATGGAAATAATTGTATGATTAGTGTAAAATAAGGGGTAGAGTACGAACAGAGGATAATTATTAGTTATCTTTCTATTGGGTCAGACATAACGGAATTGCTTTTATGCAATCAAAGATATTGGTCAAATTAAAATATCATATCATAAACAAAGGGGAATTTTTAATGCATACAGAAGAATTTTTTTATTCAGAAGCAACAAAAAGATTCATAGACTATAGTTCTAAAGATGCCACAGCAATTATTGCGCATGAACATGGAATTCTTGGTCTTGCACGTTTAATTGCATGCCTTGATAGCTTAGGACTAGATTACAATGAAACATTTATGATTGCTTTACCTGACTTTACATACACTCGTAATCCCAATCGTTGGGGAGCCGGTTTCCCATATGGGTGTATCGTAAATATACCTAAATCTGATACACCGTTTATACCAATTGATTTTAGACCCAATTGTTGTGGTGTCGTTTTTGCAGAGATTCCTGATTTCAGTCAAAATTTAGAGGACTTTCGTGATAACTACTATACTGTTATTAATAAATATGAAAAAATACATACAAATGACTTAAATAGACGTAATCATTTTTTGGCAATTTATCGGAGTAAAAAAAATAATAAATATTACTGCTTGCTTCATTGCTCTTTTAAATATGTTAAACAAAGCTTATATAGCGAACATAATCCAGCAATTAAAGGCGTTAAGGTTTTTAATTATTTATCTAAAAATTTTCATTATTTGATTAATGAGGATGCAATAGAATATTATAACGCATACAAACAGTATGAAAAAGATACGTTACATTTGCGCAAAATGATTATAAAAGAATTGTTTAATGACGCACAGATATTATTTAATAAAACACACGAAGGATTTTTAGATAATAACACATTGCTTCTTGGTGCCTATGCAAATGACGAAAAATTTACATATCCTTTGATGCTCTCACCTGAAAGCAACTTATATATTGTCTGTGTTGAAAAAGCAATTAAAATAGGTTCCGGAAACAGTCTTTATTGTGCCCCTCACGGAGGTGGATATGCTTTAGATGCAGTTATTTCTGCTCAAAAGCTAAATAAATCTTGTGCCCCTCAAGAAGAGTATTTATTAAAATATTCAAATAACTGCGCTTTTGTTACAAATAATATACTTGATATGCCTTTTAATTATCGAAGTAATACTGCAAATGATTGGTGTTCAAAATACAGTATGGCATCAATAAAGGATATATTAATACCACTCATTAATTTGAAGCTATAATAGGAGATATATAAATGGATTGTTCAAATTATTTTAATCATAAAGCGCTTAAGTATGACTCTTACCGTCCAACATATTCTAAAGAAAGTTTAAAATATTTATATGAACGGAATATTATCAGTAAGAAAGATATAATTGCAGATGTTGGAGCTGGAACAGGTATACTTACAAAAGCATTACTTGATTGCGGTAATAAAGTTATTGCAATTGAACCAAATCACGAAATGCGATCAATAGCGTTTGAAAATTTGAAAAACTATAAAAACTTTCAAATTATTTCTGCAACAGCAGAAAATACAACACTTAATTCCAATTCAATAGATGCAATATTTGTAGGTCAAGCATTTCATTGGTTTGAAATAAAAGCCTTTAAAAAAGAGTGTTATAGAATTTTAAAAGAGAAGAAATTAGTGGTTTTAATATGGAATAGAAAACAACCTGAATGTGAAATGGAAAAAGAAAGACAAAAAATAAGGGAAAAATTTTGTTCAATACATGATAAGTATAATAATAATTGGAATTTACGCAAACAGGCAATTAAACAATTCTATTCTAATAATTATCAATATCTAAGCTTTGATAACATTATTAATAATACATATGACGAATTTATTGGAAGGGCCTTATCTGATTCTAGAGCACCGTTTCCTAATACAGTTGAATATACTCAATATTGTTTTGCTTTAGAGTTATATTTCAAAAAATATTCTAAAAAAGATATATTAGTAATTCCAAATCAAACAATTGTTTATTGGGGTTACTTGTAAGGAGAAAGTTATGAAAAATAAAATCAGTATAGAAAAAATAAAATCAATTATCTATTTTACAGGGTGCTTGATTTTTTTGGTTTCTTTGGCTTTTTTTGAAAATGTAACTACTTTTTTTCCACATATAAAGTTAACACAATTATTGTGTTTTGGATTTTTGCTTGTTTTATCAATGTTAAAAGTGATTGATCGTGAGATAACTAAACAAAATAACAGTGCTACTCATACAACCTTATCTACGGGGTTGGCCCTCATCACAAAAGCAGTACCGAATATACAAACATTAAATATTTATGCTTCATCATCTAGCAAAATTGTGCCATCATTTTGTAATGAACATATACATATAAGACAATGTAAAATTATCGTATATACAAAAGATGAAAATGAAAAAAATGCGTTGCAATTTAATCAACGAATTGATTCTGTACTAGATGACTGGCATAGCCTCGTTAATAAAAGAGTTATTGAAGATCTTAAAATAAAATATACAACTGTTAAACCTACACACTATATGGTTTTGGTAAATAATCAGTTTTTATTACATGGAACATATGATTTCGTTAATACACAAGCAGAGGTGTCTGCAAATGACCCTGCTCTACTTAGTAACGAGTCTAACTTTGAAACTATTGAAATTAACAAACAATATAAATGGTTTTCTAGTTTTTTTGATACTTTATAGTACTTAATTCTTTTATGCCAATGGATCATATAACCCTGATTTAAATAGTAGTTTTTTAGTGATAGCATTATTACTATAAACAGCTTCATTATATAATACTCTTATTTGCTCTGAATATAAATGAACCCATGAATTGGATATATGTGTATACTGCTCTATTAATTTAGGTGTGATGCTTTTTTCTGAACTTTGTGCCTTTTCATAAATATCATCATAAATATTTTTTGTAGCTTTTGCAATTTGATGTAACCGATACAAATTTTTTTCTCTAATTGCAACTTTTAAATATTCTTCAAGAGAATTATGCAGAATGTCTGTAAAAGGAATATTGGCTTTGCAGTGTATTTTAAATTTAACAAGTGCACAAGCCAATTCTTCTTTATGCAAATGTAAATCTCTTGAAATATTTAGAGCATTCTCAATTTCCAAATCTGCCTTAACATAATTATCTTCTTTTAATGCTATTTTTGCTGATAATCGATGAGAAAAAATTAATCCTCGTTTATGATTTATGGATTCTTTTATATGTAAGCTTTCTTGATTATTTTTTACCGCCTTGCAATATTCATTAAATTTATATTCACACTCAGCTATTCTATAATAAATATATGATTTACGTTTAAGTGTAATCAAACTATCTAATGATAATAAAACTCGAAATGTAAAATAAGCCTCTCTAACATAACCTAATTTCATTTCCACCATTGCAATTCTATGAATTATTTTGACTATTAATATTTTATCATTAATTATGAACGCTTGCTCATATGCAAGAAGATAAAAATATAAAGCTTGATTAAATAATCCTCTAATATAATAAATACGCCCAATGATCAGAAGTGTTTGAATAACAGTGCGTTTAGAAGATAATTCTTTGACTTTTATATGACAAAAATCAGCCGTCTCCAACAGCTCATCATACATGTTTGTGAAATAATCACATCGTAATTTTGAATAAAACAATTTCTCCCAATCTTCTTGTGTATTAACACTATCTTTCAATATATCAATATAGAACTGACATAAATCATATTGTTCACAGCGCTCTAATAAAACAACTTTTTTCAACATAATTTTCTTTTTATCATAGTCAAGTGGCAATTCTTTCTCAACCAATTGATAATATTCTAATATATCAATTGGAGGTGTTTTATGCAAAAGTTCATCAAAGTTTTCATTTAATTTTATTAATGCTTTATCAAATTGTTTTTGTTGATAATATAATTTGACAATATTTAAAATAATATTTAAGTTTGAATGAGAAAAAATTTCTAATGTATTAATAACTATATTTTGTAAATCATTATCTAACGGGTATGTAAGTAATATTGAACGATATTTGTCATGAATAATGTATCCATTTTCCTGCTTTAGAACTAACTTCCTTTTAAGTAAGGAGCGAAATGCATCATAGTAATTTACACTACTAAATAGATTATCCGGAAGAGGAACAGTTGTGTATACAAAAGCAAAAATTAGTTCCTTTTCTTTTTCATTTAAATAATCGATTATTGAATATAAAAAAGTTTTATCTGATTCAAAATCTTTTGCATGAGTATTAGAATCTACAATAGCAGCAAAGCCAGGCAATCCGTTATAGTCATTGACTATTTTTTGCGCCACAGAAAAATTCCCTTTCCCCGTATTATGTATAATTATTTCATTAATGTCTTTACTTTCTAATCCATCCAAAGTTATGTTTCTAATATTTTTTTCTACTATAGGTGTAAGATCAAAAATATTAAACCATCCAGCAAAAAAAATAATAGTCACTTTTTCTGTTATTACTGAAATAAAGAAATCTCTTAATTCTATGTTATCCATTGAGCATTTATGAATATCATCTATAATAATAATGAATTTATATTTTGTTAATAAATAAATTGCTTCTTTATGCAGAATTGGTGTAATATGATAACCATATATTTTAAAATAGTTTTGCAAATTATAGTCGTTAAATTCCACAATGAGAAAAAGGCTTAATGATGTCCAAAAAGATTTTAGCTGTATTTCAATATTACTTTCATGAAAAGTAAACCAAAAAATTTTTTTTCTTTGATTATAATAATAGAAAGATAAGTTTTTTAATAGTTGCGTTTTACCACAACAGGAAACACCTTGTATTAGGAAGGCATTATAAGATTCATCCATAAGTGCTTTTCTTGCTTTCTCTCTGTCGACTAAATAGCACTCGTCTTTAGAAAACTGTCCTTTCTCATATTGGGGGTATTTTATAATATTAGAAAAAATTCTTCGTTTTAGTGTTTTTAAAATTTCAGAATTGTTTTTCGAAAGCTCATTTAAATATATGTCAATATTTGCTTTCTCTTCATAATCTATAGATATATTGTATTGTAAAGAAAATTGTTCTAAATAATCTTTTGTTCCAGAAGTTAAGTATGGACACACCCATATATAGAAAAGAGCTGGACGATATATTTTAATCCAATCCAACGAGGACGAAATATCTTCTATTTTTACAGAATTTTTATAACATTTGCATTGTACAATAACATCATAAGTAACATTGTCAATTAAATAACTAACAACTAAATCTCTTCCCCTATCACTTCCACCATCATGATACTTTATTTTATATGGATTTGTACGATATAAAATTTTTAGGACAATTTTTTCAAAATCATGCCCTTTTTCATAAGAACTTTTATCCATAGCTTTTATCCTTAAATTGTAGTCTCATATCATTCATATCATCATATACGAAAGATAACTAATAATTATCCTTTGTTTATGGTAGAAAGACAGAGAATTCGTGGAGGATAACAGTCTGGATCTTGTTCCCCAGATTGATATCCCGGAGAGTTAGCTCGTAAAACTCAGAAATGCTCATCCCCGTGTGGAAAAAGATATAGACCACTTCGTAATATTTGCAATAGAAATTATCATCATAGATGAATTTTAAGAACTAATGCTTCTGGGCGCTCATTGAGGACAGAGAGCCGTCAAGGGTTTGAGAAGGTGTATGTAGTGTAGATGCAAAACATCACATCCCATGTTTGCCACCATACCTACTGCAGCAATATGGTAAAGTCCGGCAGGAGTCCCGAGACGTTCCAATATCTGATGGTATATAGCGACATTAAGATGACGCTGAATATATACATGCATCTTGGGTTAGAGGATGCTACGGACAAGCTGGGTCTGATGGAAAAACTGAAAAATGTCAGAAAGGAAAAGAACAAGGATTAGAAGCCTGTTTTACAGAAGATATTTGAGGCAATCTGAATAAAGAGAGTTTATGTGCCTCGCTTCGGTAGGGCATTTTTAATTGAACTGTAATTGTAAAAGGAGAATTAGTTTGCTATAATATTAATTGATTTTTACATTTAAGTAGCCAAAATAAGCATTTATAATGAAAGGATTAATATGGGAGGTCAAGCAGGAATAAGGGGATATGTGTATCAGGGAATAGTTGCAATTATAAAGGCGCTTGGAGAGAGTGGATGGAATAAAATATCTGTTGAATATCATTCACCCTTGGATAAAGTAGATATCGCTTTGTTAAATGACAATGTCTTAGTATCTGCAATTCAAGTAAAGTCTTCAATAAATTTATTTTCCAAAAAAGATGTGGTTGAATGGTTGGATTCCTTGATTTCTGATGTGTCTGCAAATAGATATGAAGTAATATTGCTTGGTAATCCAGATGACAGTGCTAATGTATTTATAAATTCTGTAGAGCAATATTATCGCGGAGAAAAAACACAAAAAATGCAAAATAGTCTGAGTGGCTATGAGGCAGTATTGGATAATAACAAAATTAAAATCCGTTTGTTGCCATTTGATGCGGATATATTGCTTGCAAATGTAAGAGATGTACTTAATCAATATATAGAGCGCAGAGGGTATACCGTTAAGCATTCTGTTTTAGTAAAGTTATCGCAACTAATATTAGGAGCAGATATGCTATTAGCAACAGAAGGGAAATATATTAGTAAACGAGACTATGAAGATAGAATAATTGGTTGGCTTGATTTATCTTGTGGTAAGAGTTTAAAAAATGATAGTCAATTTTCATCTATTGAGGCATTATTTTACTCAAATGGATCGTTCTCGGATAGAATCAGACCACTAAAAATTAGAGAACTACAAAGTTATTTACAAATTAAACAAAATAGCGATATTAAACTTAGAAAAATTATTTCTGAGATATCAGAAATTGATGTATATGAAGAAGACTCGCCAATTATGATAAAAGGTAATTCATATATAAATGTTAAAGACCCACTGGAGAAAAGTAATATTGAGCTAGAGCCATATATCATCGATGAAGAGTTAAGAGATAAAATTAATATTGTTATTGATTCGTTATTGGGAGAGAAATTAAATGATAGTTTCTTTGATATGGGAAATTTACAAAAGGGTGAAAATATTATAGGAGGTAAAATACTTGTTGGAACGGAAAAGCAGAAAAGAAAGGGGCATTTAATAAGGGAACTGGTCAAGGAAATTTCAAGCACCTGTGGATTTGAAAACTATATAACAGTTTTTGAAGATGTAAAAATTCTCCCAATTGCATTGAAAAATAATGGACATACAACTGATAAAAATATAACAGTTACATTTAAATTTCCAAGTAAATCGACGCATTTTCTTGATTTGAAAAATATAGCAAATGCTTTTTGTACTAACTTTGAAATAGTTAAGGAAATAAATGATAAACATTTTACAGATATTGTATGGACACCAACAGAAGATGAATATGTGGGGTGGGAAGGTAATGGGCAGTTTCCCAGTGTTATAGATACAAAAAGGCATATAAATCCCCAATCATTAACTTTGGAAAAAGAAAAGGTGTTAGAAGAACTGCAACAGCAACTACAATATGAAATTATATATAATAATGGTAATAAAGTGATTATAAAATGGGAAGTAGATAGCCTTCGGCCAAACGAATCTATAATGTTGGGGAAATACTTGGTGTTTAAGGATTTGGCAGAGAAAGAAACGATTGAGTATAGTATCATATCACAAGAGGCAGCTGGCCGGATAGAGGGAAAATTATTTATTGACTGAAAGCTATATGTAGGTTGATCTATTCTTTACTTTTTCCATAGATCAAAAAGCAGTGGATTAAGTTGAGTGGAGTGAGAGGATATTTGTTTTACGCCACAGGCATATAGTAGAATAAATGAAATAGTACCTCTTGATTTTTACTACAATTGACGGAATCAATATGCCCCTATTTGCTATTTTCACTATATTTTTAACAATCTACACGGAAAAAGAAAACCTCACAAACGTGCCAAAACATAGAAAATCAACGTATTTCAGAAGGAGTTTTTATTATGATTAAGATACTTTTTATCTGCCACAGCACCTAATTCTCCGTCACATGCTACCCTCTAGAAATAGAAGCTAGGATGGGAGTGTTGGAGAAGTGGAGCATTGCCAGTAATAGAAAAGCAGCGAACACGGTTCTGAAGAAAGGTTCACTGCTTTTTTCAGGAAAGCAGAAAAGTAAACTTGTTTTTAATATTCATTTAGGTTCATAAAATTCCGTGGATGCTTGGTCGTGAGGATGTTATTCTGCTTTGCCATGGATACGCTTGTATAGATTTCAGTCGTTTTGATTGAGCTATGGCCAAGCATTTTTTGTATATACCGGATGTCAACGTCAGCTTCCAGTAGCAAAGTGGCGAATGAATGGCGGAACATATGCGGAGTGATATGCATATCGATCATTGCCAGTTTTAAATATTTTACGATCATAGCTCGTACAGACTGCTCTGAATACCGCTGATGAAGCCGATTGATGAAAAACCATCCGGTGGAGAGAATGTCTGCTTGAAAAGCATTATAATATTCAGACACCACCTTTTTAACATCGTCATTGCCGATTTGGATCAGACGTTCTTTAGAGCCTTTTCCATAAATGATTATTTTGTAGGATACCAGATCCACTTGCTGTAGTCTTAAGGCGCACAGCTCTGAGATTCTGACGCCTGTGGAAAAGAGCAGCTCAATGATCGTGATGTCACGAAGGATTGCATTGTATTGATAGGTTGTATTTGCAAACGACTTTTGCTTATACATTGTGGAGATAAAATCAGCAATCGTAGCTTCCGGTATTGTACGGGGCAGTATTTGTGGTTCCCTGAATTTTACGTTGATCTTGTCAAATGGATTTAGGGTAATAATTTCTTCATAAATCAGATAGTGGAAGAAAGCTTTTAGAGCAGCAATCTTTCTTTTGGTAGTCCGGGGCTTATACTGGTCGTGGAGAGATGAGATAAAATCGTTTATAGCGGTTTTATCTTCAAAATCGGGATATTCCCGCATAAATGTGTGAAATTGCGCCAGATCAATGCGATAAGCCTTCAGTGTTTTCTTATCCAGTTTTTTAATGGATTCACAGTTTTTCATGTAGTCTGCAATTAAAGTCTCTAGTCTGCTCATAAATGGATACTCCTTAGTTTTTTATACTAATTATGAGTATCCATCTATGAAATGTCGAACATTTTATTCTTCAGGGAAAAATTCATTCAGTATCTCAATGGTTTCCCTTGCTGTAAAACCCCACAGGATCGTGCTCAGTGCTTCGATGGCAGCATGGCGTTTCCGGTAATAAGTACGGTAGGAAATGTTAGAAATATGCGGTCTCAGAGACTCTATGATTTCATTCGTACCCTTCAGTTCTTGGGGAGAGAGGAAGGTATAGTAGAGAATCCAGTAATACTGTTCTCCGTGTTTGTGGTTGGTTCTAAGCAAATCTACAGAGGAATCCAGCATCTTCAGCATCCGGTTGCTTCGTTCAATGCTCTTTGCCCGTTCTTCAATATCATCTCCAGATAAATCGGCTCCTGCAGTATAGATGGAATCAAGGAATTCATCTACACTTGTCCCATATTTCATTCGGAACTGCATCTCTATCTGACGGACTACCACCTTTAAGCTATATGTAGCGTCCCGGTATCTGCGAAGAAATTTATAAGTATCATGAAAGCGGGGATCCTCCTCTGGATTCAGATATCCCTGTTTATTCCAAGCATATTTCTTCTTTGTATTTTTGTTGTATGTACCCTCCTTTTGTATTTTCTTTATCTTTGCGTCTATCCTTCCACCACTTACTCCATTATCTTTCAATTTTACACTGTTCCTCTCTGTATCTTTCAATTTTACACCATTCCCCTCTGCATCTACCGATTTCACGGCATTCCTTCCTGCATCTACCGATTTCACACCATTCTTTTCCATATCCTCTGATTTTAAACCATGGATCCCTGCACCATTCCTGCTTGTATCCTTCATCCTATTCAGCCCCCTTCAGAATCTTTTCCACAATATCCGCATGCTCTTTCAGAATCGGATTCCTCTCCAGATAATCCTTCTCTTCAGGCTTAACAGTCAGTTCAAACCGATAGGCTGCATTTCCGTAAGGGCAGATAATACTTAGAGTATATATATTTACTATATTCTTGCAGGCAGAGGATAAAGGAGATAATATATAGCGGGTTTTGGGACACTCGCAGCACGGAATCCCTTGTGATTTCAGCATTTCCGCCACTTTCTGGATGATAAACTGCATGTGCGATTTCGGAACGCACGGATCATTTTCTGGAACGCTGACTTGTTCTTCTTTCACGACTTCTGAAACGCAGAGTTCTCCCTTGTTTTCTGGTACATGGATTGGTAATTGCATAGTCATAGCGATCTCCTCCTTGTCGATCATCACATCGCTGATATCAAACATGACAGATAGATAATCATTCAGATAGATCATGCTGCCATGCTTCCCGGTAAACGAAACTAATGTGATGAGATTCATTTCTTCAAATTTCTTTAAGGTACGTGATATGGTTGTCTTGGAATGACTCCATCGGTCACCCAATGTCTGGAAGCTGGTTACCGGATTGCCGGTGTTGTTGCGGTAATACACAACCGGACCAGAATAAGAGCCTTGCACAGACGGATCGTTATAGATGGCGTGAATCCACATATCCAGAAGCATGTCCATCTCCGAGCACTTGCCCATGCTGATGAGTTCATGAACTTTAGCAATCGGAAAAAAGAAAAATCCGTCATCCTTCTTGCAGGGGAAGTTGTATTCCAGTACGGTATTGTCTTTTGGCCAGTCAGTAATCTTAAACTTCACGACCTTCTTATTCTCCAGAAGGGAGTATGTGATATAGTTCTGTTTCTGCAGGTACTCCAAGATTGAAACTGCCTGATGCTGGAACCGACACCTGAACCATGTGCGCAGATCAGCCAAGGTACAAATCCATTCCCCAGGCCCAACAAGGTAAGTCATAGTTTCTGTGCGGCGGTAGGATGACCTGTAATTTGCGTAAGAGCACAGGACTATGTAATAAAAAAGAAAAGAGCCTCCGTTTGTCCGGATGCCCTTGTTAGTAATAAGTGACCGTATGAAATCTCTGTAAATTCTGCAACGTGGAAATTCTACGATTTGTTTCAGTTCTAATTGATAAGTTTGATTATCCATAAATGTCTCCTTTTCCATAATTATAAGGCAGATGACTATCAGTACATCTGCCTCATTAATAAAATGATTAAGTCTTAAAGTAGGTATTGAGGTGTTCCATCGCCTTTGCTATTGAGCAAATTTGAGAGTACCTCATTGCATTATTATTGCATTTTTTTATTTTAAAATATCTTTTTATAACGTGTCATATTGCTTGAAAATGCCTTAAATTCGCTATTTCTTTTTCAAATCGCTTACCGTAAAGCTAGAGTTCGAATAGTCGGAGCTAAGCCGCAAAGCCCGTAAACACTAGGGTTTGGCGGCTTTTTCTCTTTCTCATTGCATTACGATTGCATTTTTCTATTCAACCTCTCTGTGATAGATTGCGGTGTGCTGATTGCTTGTGTAATCTGCAATGCTGTGTGAAGCGGGTGTGTATGTCAGCACGCCCGTTAATTTATTGGCAACTTCAAGATTGCTGTTCGGGTACAAATGCCCGTATGTTCCTAAAGTGGTCTGTATCTTCTCATGCCCTAGACGCTCTTTAATCAAAAGCGGGTTTTCTCCCATGCTGATTAAGAGGGAAGCGTGGGAATGTCTTAACGCATGGATTTTGATACGGTGTACGCCTGCAAGCCCGGCAAGTTTCTCTAAGGCTCTTGGAAGCGTGTGCTTACTGGTCGGAATACTGTTGTAGCTCAACACCAGATTGCAGCCTTTCAGTACCTTTTGCTGAACCTCACGCCACGCCTGCAACTCTCTTATGGTGTCCGTGTCGATATAGATTGTGCGGACGCTTGCCTGCGTCTTTGGCTCAACAAACTTGTAATCGTCCATTGATTTATAGTACAGGGTTTTTGTAATGCTTAAAAGCCCCGTTTCAAAATCAATGTCAGACCATTGCAGGGCGGCGGCTTCGCCTATCCTCATGCCCGTCATAAACAGTACCCAAAAGGAAATGAAAAGGTAATGTTCGTAATAATCGCCCTTGTAGAGCAGGGAAATCACTTTCTGAAATTCCTCCAACGTCCAGAAGTCAACCTTTGTCTTTTTGCTCTTGATGTTCCCTATCATGCGTGACGGGTTTTTCTTTGCAATCCCTAAAACGATAGCCCGGTCAAATGCGATAGAGAGCATACCCTGTACGATACGGATATAGTTAGGGCTGAACTCCTTTGCAAGTTCCAGTTGCCAGTTCTGCACGTTGATAGGCTCTATCTCGTCCGTTGCCATTTTGTAGAAGTATGCAAAATGTTTCTGAATGGTGGAACGGCGGTTTAAGTAGGTGCTTTCCTTTACCTGCGTTTTATACCACGGCAGGTAGGTTTCTTCAATGAACGTCTGAAAAGAAATCGTTTCTTTTTTGGCAGTCAGTTCTTCGGTGGAAGTGAGGACAAGTTTTGAATATTCCTCCCGTGCTTCCTTTTTTGTCTTAAAGCCGCTTCGGTATTTCTGGATTTGTTTACCTGTTATCGGATTGTAGCCTAAGTTTGCTCTAAAATAATAAGTTCCGTTATCTGCTTTCTTGATTGGGTCTTTCGCCATAATCTCACTCCTTACATAGATGTGCAAGAAGTATATTCAGCCTGCCCGTCTTGAAATCTGATACCCAACAATTCCTCCACGGCTTCCCTCGGTACACGGTCTAATTTCCGGGACTGGTAGTATGTATGCCCTTTGGAAATCATAAGTTTCTTCGCTTCCCTTATAATGTCAGCCGCAAAAGAAGTACCATAACCCAGAGCAATTAAATCTTTTTTGGTTACGGTTATCATAGCCCTCCTTTCCTAGACCAGATAATGAAACCTCAAT
>Ga0137308_101347_pt1 | contig 24894 bp, 25 predicted proteins | sample Inofrocosms_June_FD_97181 | JGI IMG/M metagenome (GOLD analysis project Ga0137308, IMG submission 97181) | Mouse cecal microbial communities from Vienna, Austria - N-Acetylneuraminic and N-Acetylglucosamine D2O microcosms_June | ecosystem: Host-associated > Mammals > Digestive system > Large... | reverse complement strand
CATCATAAGCCCAAGCCCCGCCGCAATCAAATAAGAAGCGGGAGAGGAAAATATTATCCTTGCCTTTTCTCCCTTAGAAAGCTGAAACTTATAATCAGACCTGCACATTCCCGAAGCTAACATAACCACAATCGCCGGTATTCCCAGCCAGAAAGCCAAGTTAAGCCCTATGCCTATACCGTTTTCCAAGCCGATCGTAACCTCGTTTTCCCCAAGAATACTCACCGAATAACTCCCCAGCGTCACAAGCAGATTGTTTAGAGTATGAAGCACCATAGATGGTAAAACCGAGTTGGAATTTACCGCCAGCAGACCTAACATAAGCCCGACCGTGAAAGCGTAGGGAAGCTGGTCGAAATTTCCGTGAGTAAATCCGAAAATAAGGGAGGTGGCAACTATGGCAAAGCCGTCTCCGTGTTTTCTTAAAGGCTGAAGAAGCAGCCGCCTGAAAATCAGCTCTTCGCAGATCGGAGCAATTACCGCCACGGAAACAATAAGCACAATATATGTTCCCAAGCTTCCGTTTTGCGGCAAGGCTCCCGCGATTGCATCCGGAATCTCACCGGTACCGAAAAGCGTATCCAATATTTCCGCGATAAAATTGGAAAGCATGGTGGAGATTGAGCCTAAAAAACAGAGTGCGAAAAAAGTTAGCCCGCCGGAAAGCCAAGGAATATATGAGGTATGCTCTCTGAAAGAATTCGGAGCCTTAAGCTCGTTTCTGAAAAGAAGAAAAGCGCTTATTCCCGGAATAAGGTACACGCTGATGTCGTTTACAAACCATTGGGCGGCGTAAAAAACCGTGTCGCTTGTACCGTCGGGAAAAATGGATAATATCATTATACAAGGGTAAAGAAAAATATAATAAAGAAAATTGTCGTTTATTACCGAAATAAGGACGAATGCCGCCAGCTTTGCCAGCGAACTTTTAAACTCTTTTTCCGGTTCCCGCTGATATGGGGGCATTGGTTTTTCTTCCGGTATATAATTGATATACATAGACACTACCTTTCAGAACGCTTTAACGTGTTGAAATAAGCTCGGAGATTCGGTCGGAGATAGCGTCGGAAATATAGCCTTCGCCCATTACGTCCGTCATAAGGATAATGGACAGCAGTACCGTAACTGTAAAGATAAGAATTAAAAGCTTTTTTCCGTTGCCTATCTCACTCCACACCTTCGGGAGACGGTATTTTTTTATTTTGATCAATTTTCTTATAATTGCGATAAAACCGATAAGCGCAGTCACGATAACGGCAATCATAAAGATGGCGTAGAAGGATAGCACAAGCTGTTCCCCGTCGCTCAGCACCGCGGAAGGATCCGTGGTCTTTTTTCCCACTGCCTCAGTAGTGGCGAAGATCATGATAATCCCGCTTACCGCGTTGAACATAGCGTGAAGCACGGTGTTGCAAAACATTGAATCGGTAGCGTATGAAATGTACCCCAAAAGGATACCCAAGGCAAAAGCGTAGAAAAACTGCTGGAAATTGCCGTGAAAAACGGCAAAGCAGAAAGCGGACACAAACACCGCTATCCCGCTTCCGTAGGGCTTAAGGAGGTTCATTACCGCTCCTCTGAAGATAAATTCCTCAAAAATCGGAGCCACAATCACCAGCATAACGAAAAGTACGGCGGCGGAGGTCATGGATGGCGGCGAGAGCATTAAGCTGTTGACCGAATCATTTATATTTCCGTTATGGGTTACAAGTTGAATCAACGCCATGGTGATAAGGTTTACTGTCATACCCGCTCCGTAGACCGCAGGGAAATTGGCAAACGCTTTTTTGCTGTTTTTCGGTGGATGAAAACCGCCGGCTAAGTTTTTAAGACTGTATTTCAGCATTGCCGCCGCTATAAACGAAGGTATTACCTGTAAAAAAAGAGCGGAGTAAAGAAGACTGAGGGCATATTTTACGTCGACGCTTGAGGTGACGGAATTGATTAATCTTACCGCAGCGGGCGCCAGACCCTGAGCGACTATTCGCATCAATAATGTAACCGTCAGGAAAAAGCCGAATTTTAAACAGGCCGACTTGTAGCTCTTCATCATATCGGGGGCACTGTCCCGATTTCCCGCCGAATCGGTTTCCTTTCCCTCCTCTTTTGGAAATTCGCCGCTCTCCGCCGTTACGGGGGCAAAAGCATCGTTATCTGAGCCCGAATCGCCGCGGGAATTTATGTATCCGCTTTCGGACATTATTTCATTATTTTCGTTGTTTTCAAAGTTCATTTCAGTATCCTTTTCGTTTTGTTAGTTGGAAAAGTCAGTAGAGTATGGAAATGGGTTTGTCGGTATAAATTCTGTCGATTGCCTGAGCGAAAAGACTGTGGGTTCCCAGAATCTTGATTTTTGAAATACGCTTTTCTTCGGGCAAAAGTATAGTATCCAACAGTACAAGCTCTTTTATGGGAGAGGCTTCGATTCTTTCTATTGCGGGACCCGACAGCACACCGTGAGTGGCGCAGGCGTATACTTCTTTTGCTCCGCCCTTTTCCGTCACCGCCCGCGCGGCGTTGCAGAGTGTACCTGCCGTGTCTACCATATCGTCTATGATAAGCACCGTCTTGTCTTTTACGTCGCCGATAATGTTCATCACCTCGCAGACGTTGGCTTTCTGTCTCCTTTTGTCGATTATGGCAAAGCCTACGCCTATTCTTGAGGCAAAATTTCTCACTCTCGCCACCGAACCCACGTCGGGGCTTAAACATATCAGATTATCCTCGCTCCCCGCGAAAAGCTTTTTGAAATATGGCGCCAAGGCCGAAACTCCCTGCAAATGATCCAGAGGGATATCGAAAAATCCTTGAATCTGCGGGCTGTGAAGATCCATTGTCAGCACTCTGTCCGCTCCCGCCACGGTTATAAGATTGGCAGTGAGCTTTGCGGAAATGGGATCGCGGCTTTTTGCCTTCCTGTCCTGTCTGGCATAGCCGTAATAGGGGATAACGGCGGTAATGCTCGCCGCGCTGGCGCGTTTGAGGGCGTCTGTCATTATAAGAAGCTCCATAAGGTTGTCGTTTATGGGGTATGATGTGGACTGGATAATAAAAACATCGGAGCCTCTTACGCTTTCACTGATGGAGCAGCTTATTTCGCCGTCACTGAAAACGCCTATTTCGGCGTTGCCCAAGGGAAGTCCCAGGTCTTTCGCAATGGCGGAGGCTAAGGGTCTGTTTGAAGAGCAGGAGAAGATTTTGATGTCCTTGCCGTGAAGGTTCATTTTTACGTCCTTTCTGTCAGCCGAAGGCGGCCGACTTCACATTGCGGCCAAATTTCCGAGAATCTGTCTATCTTCTTTTTCTCATTTTGTTCTTTTCCCAGTTCTGAACCACCTTAGGCTCGGCTCTTTCAACCACAAGCGAATTTGGCGGAACGTTTCTGGTAATCGTGGAGCCGGCGCCCGTAGACGCGTTTTCGCCAACCTCCACAGGAGCGATAAGATTGGTATTGCAGCCGATAAACGCATTGTTTCCTATCTTAGTGCGGAATTTCTGTATTCCGTCATAATTGGCGGTAACGCAGCCGCAGCCGAAGTTTACGCCTTCGCCCACGTCGCTGTCGCCCACATAAGTCAGATGGGCGATAGAAGTCTTTGCTCCTATATCGGAGTTCTTTACCTCGACAAAATTTCCGATCTTTACTTCGTTTCTTATATGGGAACCGGGGCGAAGTTGAGCAAAAGGTCCTACGGTGGCTCCGCTGTCCACCGTACTTCGATTTGACTGAACATTGTTCAACACCACGCCGTCGCCTATAACGGTATCCTCAATAAGGCTGTTTGGCCCTATTTCGCAGCCGCAGCCTATGGTGCATTTTCCTCTTATAATAGTGTTGGGAAGGATCACCGTATCCTGTCCTACGGTAACGTCCGTTCCGATAATGACGCCGTCAAGGCAAGGAAATTCCACACCCTTTTGAAGAAGATCGCCTATAACCGCCATACGGGCGAAGCTGTTTAGACAGTAAAGGTCGTTCCTTGTGTTGGCTCCCAGTACCACCGCCTTGTGAGCGGCGGTGCAGACGGCGGTGCGGCGACCCGATTCCCTTATAAGCGCCACGGCGTCGGTAAGGTAGTATTCCTTTGACGCGTTGCTGTCGGAAAGCTTGGGCAGCGCCTCCAGCAGATCCTTGCTGCTGAACCAGTAAGCGCCCGAATTTATCTCCTTGATATGCTGCTCGGCAATGGTAGCGTCCTTTTGCTCGACTATTTTAAGCAGGTCGCCGTTTTCGTCCCTTACTATTCTTCCGTAGCCGAAAGGATTGTCGGGGGCGGCGGCAATTACCGTTGCGCCGCAATCCTTTTCAAGGTGCATCTTAAGCGCCGCGCGCATGGTTTCCTCGTCCATAAAGGGAGCGTCGCCGCAGAGCACCAGAACGTTTTCGCAGTTTTTAAGCACATTTTCCGCCTGCATTACCGCGTGGCCGGTGCCTAAGCGGACTGTCTGCCTTGCAACGGTATATTTTCCGTCTCTTGTTTCAAGATACGCGCATATCTTATCCTCGCCGTTGCCTACCACTACGCATATTTCGTCGGGGGAAAGCTTTTCCGCGCTGTCCAGTACCCAGCCTAACATAGGCTTGAACAATACTTCCATTAACACCTTCGGCTTAATCGACTTCATTCTTTTTCCGTCGCCCGCCGCCAGGACGATACAAGCTGTTTTGTTCACGATTGTATTCCGCCTTTCCTGTTGAAGAGAGTTTTCTCTTATGTTATACCAATCCCTTTTTAAACTGTGATAAAATCCATATTTAAAAAGGGTTGCACCCAAAACACTAATCCAACAGTTTAAAAGGGATTAGTATTACTATTGTCTCATATTTTAAGCTGTTTTGCAATAGTTTTTTGTAAAAAAATATTATATTTATGGTAAACATCAAATAAATTTGACGTTTACCATATAAGCGCCTCTTATATACTTTTGCTATCTTCCGGTAGCTTTTTTGAATTTATTTCCACCCATACTGGTTTGAATCCGCAATTGACCGCTATATTCATAGAGTGAAAATTGGCTATGCCCGTTCCGTAAAAGGGAATATCCCCCGATTCCGATATTTTGTTTTTGAGCAGTGTGACAAGATAAGTGCCTAAACCCATTGAGCGGTATTCGGGAAGCACGTCTATGCCGATCTGCTGCCATCCCGGAGCGTCTTCGGAGCAGCCGGCCATTCCCATAATTTTTTCCCCGTCAAAGGCACATACCGCTATTGTGTCGGGTCGTTCCGGCATATATTGCTCACAAATGGCGTTGGGGAAACGTTTGTCGCCGTAAAACGGCTTGATTTCCTCATAGCCGCAGTACCATTTTACCGTAAAGCTTCCCTTGGGATTTGTCTCTTTCGAGGGCAGATACAAATGGTGGGAATGAGTCAGCGTATAACCGTATTTATTAAGCTCTTTTTCGATAACTACCGTATGAGGCTGCTCAAGAAGCCAATATCCCGCTATATCCTTTACGTATTCCCTCAAAAACGGAAAAATACGCTCGTCGGCGGTTATCACGGCATTTTTGCCCAACGTTGCCATACGGAAAAACGTTTTTTCGCTTTCGTACATTCTCCGCCCCTCTTTAAGCGCAGAGGGAACAATAATATTTTCAGTTTTTTCAAAGTCATCCGGCGCACAGTTGAAGTCGTTGGAGAGCAATATTTTAAGCTTTTTCAGCATTTCCGAATATTCCATTTTGCTTTTCCTTTCCAATCGCTGAATAAATCACGATTTAATTTTATCACATATATCGCCTGTTGTCAAATCAACACTACTTTTCACAATAATTTTTATTTACTTTTTTAAAAAAATATGATATACTGAAAAAGATCAAAAGAAAGGAAGACCGTAAATGACCGAAAACGAAAAATTTTTCTCTTCGGTGCGTAAATACGCCGATGAATACGATATAAACACCCTTATACAAATGTCCGAAAACGGAAAAAATCTGACCCCGCTTTTTGCCGCCGTCTGTATCGCTTCGGAAAAGGGTCTGGGAATCACCCCCTTCGATCAGCAGCTTTTGGCGGCACGGGCGCTTATCGAGGGAAAAATTCTTGAAATGCCCACCGGAGAGGGAAAAACCCTTTGTGCGGTATTCGCTTCGGTATGGCACAAGCTGATGGGCAGAAAAGTCCACGTTCTCACCTTTAACGACTATCTGGCGTACCGTGACGAACACTGGATGCGCCCGGTTTACAATATTTTAGGAATAAGCGTTGCTTCTGTTACCGAAAGAAGCGACTTTTACGCGCGAAAATCCGCCTATAAAGCCGATGTGCTTTATATAAGCGCAAGAGAATGCTGCTTTGACTATCTGAGGGATTTCACGGTGCAGAATACGGAGGATACGGTGGGACAAGGCTTCGGCGCCGCGATAGTGGACGAGGCCGACTCGCTTCTGATTGACGAGGGACGGATCCCAATGGTGGTTTCGGCGGATACCGAGGTAAAATACGACCCGGATCTTTATAAAGTGGCCGATCTTATGGACGGCTTTACACAGGAGGATTACGATATAAGCCTTGAAGCGGAAAACGTATATCTTTCCGATAAAGGCGCGGAGAAGGCGGAACGCTTTTTCGGTCTGAGCAACCTATACGACGAGGAAAACGCCGAGCTGCTTTCCAAAATAAACGACTGTCTTAACGCGTGGTTTATGCTTAAGGAAAACAAAGATTATATTTGCCGCGCCGGAAGAATATTGCTTATAGACAAATTTACGGGACGCGTGGCGGAAAACCGCCATTATCCCGGAACTCTTCAATCGGCGGTGGAAATAAAGCACGGCGTGGAAGTCACTTCAAGAGGAGTGATAATGGGCAGTATTGCGATGCAGTATTTCGTAAGGCAGTATCCTTTCCTTTCCGGAATGACCGGAACCGCGGAAGCCGCCAAGGACGAGTTTTACCAGCTTTATGATCTTGAGTACAAACGGGTGGAGCCTCATACTCCAAGCAAGCGCGTTGATCGCGACATGATGATTTATTACAGCAGCGAGGCGAAGTGGAAGGGCGTGGTAAAAGCGGTGCGTGAGGCTAACCTAAAGGGTCAGCCCGTTCTTGTAGGCACCGGAAGCATACAGGACAGCGAAATGCTTTACGATATGCTTAGAGAAAACGATATAAACGCCGTGGTTCTGAATGCCAAGAACGACTATATGGAGGCGGACGTAATCAGCGAAGCTGGTCGTCCATTTGCCGTAACCGTTGATATAAAATTGGGCGGAAGGTACGAGGCTGAAAGGGAGGAGGCCGTAAGGGCGGGAGGACTTTTGGTAATCTCCACTTATATGCCCGAAAGCAGCAGAATAGTGAAGCAGCTTATCGGCCGCTGCGGCAGGCAGGGTGATCCGGGCGAAAGCATGTGCTTTGTGTCGATAGACGAGCCTATAATGGAAAAATACAGGCTGACAAGCCTTCTTCCCTCCAAGCACAAGCCCTTGCCCTCCGAATGGCCGCTGGAGGACAAAATACTTCGCCGCGAGGTGGAGAGGATACAGCGCATAAGCGAGGGGGACGCCTTTGACGTAAGGGCAAGACTTTTAAAATTCACAATGATAGGTGAAAAGCACAGATCGCAGATTTTTGAGAGTCGTACGCGGTTCCTGAAGGACGAATCCCCCGGAATATGGGAAGGCTGCCCCCGCTATGAGGAAGCGCTTAAGATATATGGAGAGCCCATGCTGTCCGATATTCAGCGGAGAACCGTTGTGGCGGCGGTAAACCGGTTTTGGAGCGAATATCTTGAATATACCGAATATATACGAAGGGGAATCCACTTAGTGGAGGTTGGCGGAAAAAGTCCGGCCGAAGAATACAATATCGCGGCGGAGGAGTACTATCGATCCATGGAGGAGGATCTGAGAGAATATGCCAAAGAACGCCTTGACGACCTTCTGGACAACGGAGACGAGAATTACCGTATAGACACTCCTAAAAATATCCGCACATATCTTCTGGAGGATACGGGAGATGAGCTGAACAAAAAGCCGTTTCTTGTGAACTTCCTTTCCGAGGAAAGCGAAAGGGAGATTATGGAGGAGGGAGCAAGAAACGCCGTTTCTTTTGAAGATGACACACTTGATTTATTTGACGGGGATTCCGAAAATACAGAGGAGAATGAATGCGCTGCGGAGAAAAGTGTAACCGTTGCTCTCCGAAAAGAAGAAAAGAAAAAAGGCTTTCTTTTTTGGAAAAAGAAGTAATAAAATCAGAAATTCATTATTGAGGGAAAGGACGGGAGGATATGTCAACTATCGCGGCAATCGCCACGCCCCCCGCAACGGGAGGCATATCGGTAATAAGGATAAGCGGCGAAAATGCCCTTGAAATAGCGGCCAAGCTTTTTAAACCGATAAACGGAAGGGATATTACCCAAATGAAGGGCTATACCGCCGCTTACGGCAGCATATACGGCGGGGAGGAGAGAAACGAGCGTCTTGACGACGGTATACTTCTTGTGTTCCGCGCCCCACACAGCTACACGGGGGAAAACGTGGCGGAAATAACCTGTCATGGCGGTATTCTTATAACAAGGCGGGTACTGAGGGCATGCTTTGACGCGGGAGCGGAGCCTGCCAAGGCAGGGGAGTTCACACGAAGAGCCATGCTGGCGGGTAAGATGACCCTGACGCAGGCGGAAGCGGTGGCGGACATAATAAACTCCAGAAGCGATCAGTTTCTGAAATGCGCTGCCGCGCAGCTTGACGGGGCATTGTACCGCAAAATAAATGAAATAAAGCAGACAATACTGGATATAGCCTCGGAAATAACCGCGTGGATAGACTATCCCGACGAGCTGGACAGCTTTGAGATAGGTTCAAAGATAGGTCAGCTAACCGATTGTCGTCTGCGTCTTAAGTTGCTTCTGGAAAGCTTTGAAGTGGGGCAGGCGCTCAGGGACGGAATAAGCGCCGCCATAGTGGGAAAGCCGAATGTGGGAAAATCAACGCTTATGAATCTTCTGGTAGGCTGTGAAAGAAGCATAGTTACCGACATTGAAGGCACAACAACGGATATTATCGAGGAAAACGTGATTTTGGGCGGAGCGCTGCTTCGTATTGCCGACTGCGCGGGAATACGGGAGACAAATAACCCCGTGGAAAGAATAGGCGTGGTAAAGATGGAAAAGCGTCTTGAACAGTCACAGCTTATCTTTGCGGTTTTCGATTACAGCCGTCCGCTGGAGAGCGACGATTACAGGCTGATAGAAAAGCTTAAGGGGAGGAACGTTCTTTGTGTTATAAACAAGCTTGACCTTGAAAACAAGCTTGATATGGCGTATCTTGCCGCAAAGTTCGGAAAGGTTGTCGAAATTTCCGCCAACGACTCCAAATCCCTTAAAATACTTAACGAAGCGGTGAGGAAACTGATAAATCCCGAAAAACTGGATATTTCAGCGGGATTTATCGCCAACGAACGTCAGAGGGCCGCCGCCGTAAAAGCGGAAAAAGCTATCGAAGCGGCAATCGACGGGATAAACGAGGGAGTTACACTCGACGCATCGGGCGTTATGTTGGAAGCGGCTTTGGACAGTCTGATGGAGCTTACCGGCGAAAACGTGAGCGAGGAGATTATCGACAGGGTGTTTGAGAAATTCTGCGTGGGAAAGTGATATGACGCTGATTTTAAGAACATGTTTTAACATAAGCGCCGGTGTTTTTCGGTGCGGCAGTTGACAATATCGGCTCAAAATGCTATAATTATACTATTTTCAAGTCATTAACGTAAACAAGGAGAAACAATGGGACTTTTTGAAAAGCTCAAAAACGGGCTTGTAAACACTAAAAACAGCATTGCGGAAAAACTCGGCGGTCTGTTCGGGCGCTCAAAAAAAATAAACGAGGATTTTTTCGAGGAGCTTGAGGAAACATTGATAACCTCCGACTTAGGCGGAGAAACCAGCGCGGAAATCTGCGACAGATTGAGGGAAAAAGCAAAAGCGGAAAAGCTCACGGACGCATCGGACGTTCTTGCGGCTATGAAGGAAATTATAAGCGAGATGATAAGCGGCGAAAACGAGCTTTTACTGCATACATCCCCGTCGGTCATAACCATGATAGGGGTCAACGGAGCGGGTAAGACCACTGCCGTGGGAAAGCTTGCCGCGAGGCTGAAAGCGGAAGGAAAAAAGGTGCTTGTGGCGGCGGCGGATGTTTTTCGCGCGGCGGCTATCGAGCAGCTCAACGTATGGACCGACAGGGCGGGAGTTGAAATAGTGAAAAAGGAGGAGGGATCCGACCCGGCCGCCGTAGTTTACGATGCCTGCACAAGGGCGCTTGCTGATAATTACGACGTACTTATAATAGATACGGCGGGAAGACTTCAGAATAAGAAGAATCTTATGGACGAGCTGAAAAAGATATCCCGAATCATAGGACAAAAGCTTCCCGAAGCCGACCGCGAAACGCTTCTGGTATTGGACGCCACTACGGGACAAAACGCGGTGAATCAGGCCAAGCTTTTCAACGAAGCGTCCGAAATTACCGGCATAGTGCTTACTAAGCTTGACGGAACTGCCAAGGGCGGAATAATTATACCGATTAAAAATGAATTGGGAATACCCGTCAAATTGGTGGGCGTAGGAGAAAAAATTGACGATTTGCAGCCCTTTGTTCCCTCCGATTATGCCGAGGCACTTTTCGGGGATATCGTGACGGATGAAACCGAGGAAGATCCGTCGGATACGAAGCTGGAGCAGAGACAGGAGCAGGAGTAATAAAAAGAGGAATACAACACCGAAATGAAAGTTATAATAGCAACCAAAAACGAAGGCAAGGCAAAAGAGTTCCGACAGCTTCTGGCGTCATTCGGCTATGAGACCGTTTCTTTAACCGAAGCCGGTATAAATGCGGAAATCGTTGAGGACGGGGAGACCTTTGAGGAAAATGCTCACATTAAGGCAAAGGCGGTGCATAATCTGACGGGTTTGCCCGTTATAGCCGATGACAGCGGGCTGGAAGTGGAATTTTTAGGCGGGGCGCCGGGGATATATTCCGCCAGATACGCGGGGGAAAACGCTACCGATGAACAGCGTAATCAAAAGCTGCTGGAGGAAATGCAGGGAGCTGATACTCCGCTCAGAGGAGCGCGTTTTGTCTGCGCCATTTACTTTATCGGCGAGGAAGGAAAGGAATACTGCGTTACGGGTACTCTTGAAGGCTTCATAGGCTTTGAGCCGATGGGAGAGGGAGGCTTCGGCTATGATCCCCTTTTTATGATAGACGAAGATACAAGCCTTGCCATGATGGAAAGCGAAGAGAAAAACAGGATAAGCCACAGAGCGCGGGCCATGCAGAAGCTTGCGGAGGAGCTGCAAAAAAATGAAAAGGAAAGTATATGACAAGTAAAGAAAGAGCAAAATTAAAATCCATAGCGTCGAATATGGACACTATATTACAGATAGGCAAAAATCCAATAGGGGATACGTTTATTAAACAAGTAGCCGACGCGCTCAAAGCGAGAGAGCTGATAAAGATACACGTTCTCGAAACCTGTGAGCTTACAGCCTCCGAGACCGCCGAAGCGCTGTCGGAGGCTGTGGGCTGCGAGGTGGTGCAGGTGATAGGCAGCAAAGCGATTTTGTTCATGCGAAGGCAAAAGGGTGAAAAAAAGTCTTCTTATTTAGACGAAAGCAAGGGCGGGGACGCTAAACGGAAGCCCGATTCCGTTAAGGATAAGCGTAAAGCTTACTCGGCGGTAAAGAAAGCAGTTCCCCCAAAAAAGGTCGGAAATAAATCGGTATATTATTTAAAAAGCAGTGTCAAAAGCGGATTCAACAAAGGAAAGGGAAAGCGTCCCTAAAAGAATTTGAAAAATCGGCTTTGTTAAAAAATTCCGCAATTGGAAAGGAATGATCATAAATATGAAAAGAGTTGGCATTTTCGGCGGAGCCTTTGACCCGCCTCATATAGGGCACGAGCGGTTGGCAGCGCTGTGCTGTGAACGGCTGGGGCTTGAAGAACTTCTGATCGTTCCTACGTTCCGCTCCCCCCACAAGCCTACGCCGCTTACCGATTACGAACATCGTCTTAATATGTGCAGGGCGGTGTTCAATAAAAAAATTTACACCGTTTCCGATATGGAGAGGCAGATAGACGGCGAAGGGTATACGATTACACTGATAAGAAGGTTAAAGGACGTTTATCCCAAGGATACAAAGTTTTTCCTGATAATCGGCGGAGATATGCTGTTCAGTTTTGAAAAATGGTACAAATATGAAAGTATTTTAAAAGAGTGCTCCGTTGCGGCCGCCGCAAGGGAAGACGACAGCTATGCGGATATGTTGGAATATGCCGCGGAGCTTGGACGGATAAAGGTTCTTAATTTGCCCGTTACCGATATTTCCTCCACTGAAATAAGAGAAAAACTGAAAAAGGGGGAAACCGCCGAGGGCTTACTTTCACAAGCTGTTTCCGACTATATAAATGAGAATTGTCTATACGGACAGTAGGCGGAAAGGAAGGTATAATAATGGGATTTATTGATAGTTTTTCCGACGCCGTAAACAAAGCCTTGGACAAAGCCGCAAGTCCGGAGGCGAAAGAAGCCGTGGATCGCATAACCGAAGTGATAGGCGAAAAGGTAAATTCTTTTATTGACGGCACTTCGGGGTTCGCTCCCGATTTCGCTAACGCTCCTTCACGCGCCAAGCCTTTGACGGTACGTTTTTATGAGTTGTATTTTTTTGACGAAAACGGAAAAGACTATAAAGTTAAAGCTTCTTTTTCCCTTTCGGGCGATTTTGTTGAGAGCAAGACCAATGCGGGTGAAATAGACGCGATTTATTTATACGATCCGGATTGTACTGATATGTTCGTCCCCTTCGGGGCAAACGAGACGCGTCCCTACTTTATGATAGCGCCTGATATTGATGAGGTTTACTGTTCCGTAAAGGAATACCTTGAATGCGGAAAAGTAAAGTCGGCGATATGGCTTCAGCCCTCGGATCATCCGAATATGCTGTTTCGGGCTAAATTTGAATACTATGGAGATTATATGGTGATGTACGGATATCAAAGAAGCGACGGTTCGCCGGGAGGAATGTGTCTTGTCTACAAAAAAGCCATAGACGGAAGCGCCCTGTGCGGAAAGCTGCTGACGCAGCTTGAGGAAGCGGCGGGAAGCTACCGCGAAGAAAAGCTTGAGATGTAAGGGAGAAAAGAAAATGAATCCTGAACTGAGAAAATACGAACAGGTTATAAACACGCTGATGAAAAGCAGACGGTTTAAACACAGCGTAAATGTTGCGGAAATGTGTCTTACACTTGCCAAAAAATTCGGCGGTGACGAGGATAAGGCTTACATCGCGGGAATACTCCACGACTGCCGTAAGGAAGCGGAAAAAAGCGTTATTCTGGAAGAGGCGGAGAAGAGCGGATATTATATTGATCCGGTGGAGCGTAGCTGCGCCAAGCTTTGGCACGGCATAGCAGGGGCATATTATGCTAAAAACGTTCTTGGAATAACCGATACGGACATTTTAAACGCCATACGTTTTCACACGGTGGGACATGCGGATATGATGCTCACCGAAAAGATAGTGTTTTTGTCGGATATGGTGTCGGATGACAGGGATTATCCCGATGTTGAAAAATACCGCGCTGCGGTAATGGAGGATCTTGACAACGGAATGTTTCAGACTCTCCGATGGTCAATATTGAAAACGGTAGGGGACGGAAACAGCATACCTGTTATTACCTTGGAGGCGTACACTTTTTACTTGAAGTATAAAAAAGGCAAACTTTTGCCTTAATGTAAAAAAATTTTAAAAAGGAGAAGCTATGACAGACGAAAATATTTTAAAAATTGCCGTAAAGGCAATCGACAGTAAGTTAGGCGAAAACATAAAGGTAATAAAGATAGACGAGCTGACCATTTTAGCCGATTACTTTATTATCGCCAACGGAAACAGCAACACACAGGTAAAGGCCATAGCCGACGAGGTGGAATTCAAGCTTTCCGAGGCGGGACTTGAGCCGCATCGCACAGAGGGATATCAGGGAGCGAGTTGGATAGTGCTTGACTATGTTGACGTTGTGATTCATATTTTCCATAAGGACACCAGAGATTTTTACGATTTGGAAAGACTCTGGCAGGACGGAACGGAAATTCCCGCCGCCGACTTTCTTAAATAATATTCTTTATTATGAACAGTCTTTAGGGGGAGGAAAAAGCAGCAAAAAAATTTTTTTGGAATAACTTTCAAAATAACTATTGACAATAACGAAATTTTTTTGTATAATGTGTATTGAGCTTAAAATGAAAAAAATATTTTTCTGGTTTTGTGCTCATTTTGCGTTATAGGTTGCATATTACCTTGTGTTCCGCCTTTTCCGCGGAGCATCAGCCCAACGGCAAAAGGAGGGATATAGATGGCAGAAGTTCGTCTCGGAAAGAACGAATCCCTGGACACCGCTTTAAAGCGTTTTAAGCGCTCCTGCGCGCGCGACGGTGTTCTGGCGGAGGTTCGCAAGAGAGAACATTACGAAAAGCCTTCGGTAAAGCGTAAGAAAAAGTCCGAAGCTGCCCGTAAGCGTAAGTTTAAGTAATTACGCCAAGCAATAAGTAAATAATGAAGCCGGATTCCGGCGGTTTTACTTACAACCGGTAAGCTAGCCTAAAGGCTGGCTTATTCTTTTTTATGGGTGAATGAAATGTTATTTAAACCTAAATGGTGGCTGAAAAGCGTTTTGGAAATTGATGAAAAATTTATAAAGGAAAATCATCTTCGCGGATTTATTTTAGATCTGGACAATACCTTGTCCATGCACGGAAGCCCCGCAGCAGAGCAGGGGGTCACGGAATGGCTGTGCGAAATGCGGGATTTGGGTATGAAGATGATGGTGCTTTCAAATAATACAAAAAAAAGGGTGGCTCCTTTGGCGAAGGAACTGGGGCTGGACTTTATTTCCTTCGGATGTAAGCCTCTCACGGTAGGAGTCAGCCGTGCGCTCAGAAAAATGCGGCTTCCGAGAAAATCCGTGGCACTGGTGGGCGATCAGATATTTACCGATATAATTGGGGGAAATCTTCGAGGAGTAGGAACCGTGCTGGTTGAGCCGTTCCATCTTGAAGACAAGAGATCGTTTAAAATCAAGAGGAAACTTGAAAGCGTGGTATTCAAAAGGGATTACAGAAAAGTCAACTTTCGGGAGGAGAAAGAAAATTGAAAAAGTTGAACATTACGAGCATGCCGGGACTGGGCTTAGTAATTGTTTTATTGATTTTCAACCTTATATTCCATTTTCTGCCCGATTGGGGGGTAACGTTGGTGGATATTTTTGCTGTGCTTTGTATGACGGTTAACACCTTTGTCGCGGTACGCCGGAATAAAAATAGGGTGTTGTGAACCGCCTTATACTATGGCTTGTTTGAAAAATCGGAAACGCCGTCTTTTTGTCCACAAACGGTCATCTTCTGCGCCAAAAAGCTTTGTCAAATGACGGTTTGACTGCGTTTTTTTCCTTGAAGCTAATTATTTTGTGTCAAAAATCCGTCATTTCCCCTATTTTCAAACAAGCTCTAATCCATTTAATAATTGCGGGATCGGTGTTTTGTGTGCAATCTCAATTTAAACCGCGGATATTTCGGCAGTTTAAATTGAGATTGCGATTGAGATTGATATTATGCTGCCGAAAACCCGTTATTTGCCCGCGAAAGCGAAAAGCCTAAAGGAAAGGATTTTTAAACTATGGCTATTTCATTCGGTCCAGGCGGAAATTCCGAAAGCTTCGGGAAACGTAAATTTCCCGAAGAGCTTCCCGATTATTTAAGCCCAATGGGCCTGAACGCATATGAGATAGAATGCGGAAGAGGCGTTAGGATCGCCAAAAAGACCTACGAGCTGCTGCCCGGTATCGCCGTGGATAACAATATAACTCTTACGCTGCATACGCCTTATTTTATCTCTCTTTCAAGCGAAAATGAGGATACACGTCTGGGAAGCCTGAAATATATAGAGGAATCGGCGGAGGCGGCTCATAAGCTGGGAGCAAAAAAGCTTGTGATACACAGCGGCTCCTGCGCCAAAATGACGCGGGAAAAGGCGCTGTCATTAGCTTCGGACACTCTTTCGAGGGCGCAGAAAATGTTAGACGAAAAGGGATTGTCCGATATAATACTTTGTCCCGAAACAATGGGAAAAATAAATCAGCTTGGCACGCTGTCGGAGGTTATAGAGCTGTGCGGGACAGACGAAAGGTTTCTCCCCTGCGTGGATTTCGGCCATCTTAACGCCAGGACGCTCGGCGGGATCAAAACCAAAGAAGATTACGCCGCCATGCTTGACGAAATCGAAAATAAACTGGGCTTCGAACGGCTGAAGCGTTTTCATGTTCATTTCAGCAGGATAATGTACACGGCGGGAGGAGAAAAGGCTCACCTTACCTTTGAGGACAAAGAATACGGTCCTCAGTACGAACCTTTAATGGAATTGTTCTACGAAAGAGGGCTTGAGCCCACCGTGATTTGCGAAAGCGCGGGAACTCAGGCGGAGGACGCCGCCGAAATGAAAAAATATTATGAAGGTCTTAAAAAACAATAACGGAACATTAGAGGAAAATGAAATGAACATCTTAATAATAAACGGTTCCAATCTTAATCTTTTGGGCAAAAGAGAGCCGGGCGTATACGGCGGCGACAGCCTGTCGGACATACAGGGTGAAATAGTAAGCCTTGCCAAAGAGCTTGGCGTGGACGTTGAATTCTATCAGAGCAATCATGAAGGCGGTATTATCGACGCGCTGCACAACGCGATGGACGAAAGCGACGGGGTTATACTGAACGCCGGAGCCTACACCCATTACAGCTATGCCATAAGAGACGCCATAGCCGCAATAAGGATACCCGTTATAGAGGTTCATATAAGCAATATACACGCACGGGAGGAGTTTAGGCATACCTCCGTAATCGCTCCCGTTTGTAAGGGAAGTATTGCCGGCTTCGGAAAAAACGGCTATCTTCTGGCGCTGAGGGCGTTGGCAGAAATTATTGAAAAAAACGTATAGGAAGAAAGGGCATTTAAAATGAATATTGACAATGTGATTTCGTGGCTTTCAAGCGAGCATGACGCGGCGCTTATCACTTCGGAGGTATCCAAAAGATACCTTACCGATTTTGGTTCGGAGGACGGCACGTTACTGATAACAAAACAGGGGGCGTATTTTATAATAGACGCCCGTTATTTTGAACACACCGAACGTCAGGTCACGGATCCGCTGTGTAAAGTAATACTCCAGAAGGAGCTGTACGACCAGATTGGCGAAATACTCAGCGCCCAGAAAATACAGAATATTTATATCGAGGACGAAATGCTTACGGTTGCGCAGCTTTACGCTTTTAAAAGAAGATTCAGCGGCATAGGCTTTGACAGCTCCAACCGTTTTTCCGATTATATGAAGCAGATGCGCATTATAAAGACCGATGAGGAAATTGCCTGTATAACAAAGGCTCAGAGAATCGCGGAGGCGGCTTTCACAAAACTTCTTTCAAGCATGAGAGTGGGTCAGACGGAAAAGCAGATCGCGGCGGCTCTTGAATTTATGATGCTCAATCTCGGCTCGGACGGCGTATCTTTTCCCACAATTGCGGCTTCGGGCGTAAATTCCGCATGTCCTCACGCGGTACCTACCGACAAGCCCGTTCAGGAGGGTGATTTCCTGACGTTGGATTTCGGAGCGACTTATAAGGGATATCATTCGGATATGACAAGAACGGTGGTTTTCGGAAAACCCACCGACGAAATGAAAAATATATACAACGCCGTATGGGGCGCAAATACCGACGCTATCAAGGCGATAAGATCCGATATTTCCTGTAAGCTGGTAGACAACGTTGCCAGAAGCACATTGGATGCGTGGGGATACGAGCAGTATTTTACACACGGACTTGGGCACGGAGTGGGTCTCGAAATACATGAGGGGCCTTCCGTCAGCAATCGGAGCGGAACGACGCTTCGCGAGGGTATGATCATCACTATTGAGCCGGGGGTATATATTCCCGGAAAATACGGAGTGAGAATAGAAGATATGTGTGTTGTGACAAAGGACGGCTGCAATATTATAACCGAAACGCCAAAAACACTGATTTATATCTGATTTTTTCGTAGGGGTAAGCAAAATGAGCGAACGGACAAAAGTGATTACGTATAAAATCGACCCGAACAAACCCGTAATAGCGCTGACCTTTGATGACGGACCCAATACAGGAACTACCTGTGAGGTGCTGGATATTCTGGAAAAATATATGGTAAGAGCTTCGTTTTTTGTGGTGGGAAACAATATCACTCCCGAAACGGAGGGCGTTATAAAAAGAGCTTATGATTTAGGCTGCGAAATAAATAATCACTCAAAAACCCATTCGGTTATGCCGGATCTTACCTCCGGTGAAATCATGGAGGAGACGGCTTACGTTTCGGAACAGGTAAAGAGGATAACGGGAAAGGACACGGTCTTTTTCCGTCCCCCTTATATTGCGGTAAACGACATTATGCTTGAAAACATAGATATGCCGTTTATAGCGGGAATCGGCTGTAACGACTGGGAAGAAGAGGTTACGGCGGAAATGCGGGCGAGCAGGATAAAAGAACAGCTTCACGACGGAGTGATAATACTTATGCATGATGCGGAGGGAAACTCCAAAACCGTGAAAGCATTGGATATGCTTATTCCTTATATATTGGAGAAAGGATATCAGTTCGCGACCGTAAGCGAATTGTTTGAGGCTAAGGGCGTTGAAATCAGGGGAGATGATGTTACTTTGTATAATGAGGTTTTGTAAAGACGTGGGTTTGATGTTGAATCTATACTTATACCAATCTTTAATCAAGTTTTAGATTTGATTAAAGATTGCATTCTAAGCACTAATCTTTGATCATCCGTATTATTTGTTTATCTTTTTGTTTGATTGTTATAGTATAAGAGACGTAAGAACGGCAGCAATAATATATTGCCAAAGATATGATTTTGATTCAAAAAAACACTTCCTTTGTTCAATTTTTTTGTTGTTTTTTCTTATTTACATTAACGAGAAAAAGATATATAATTTTATCAGTACAACAAAAGGATGGTGATAAAATGGTAACGGATATGAGTAAGGGCACTCCTTGGAGAGTGCTCCTGAATTTTAGTCTCCCCCTTCTTTTAAGCGCGGTATTCCAACAGCTATACAATATGGCGGATACGGTAATTGCGGGAAGATGTCTCGGCGAAAGCGCCCTTGCGGCGGTAGGATCCTCTTTCCCAATAACCATGATTTTTATGGCCTTTGCATTGGGTTCCACGCAAGGAGCATCGGTGGCGATAAGTCATCTTTTCGGTGAAAAAAAGCTTGCCGAAATGAAAACAGCCATTTTCACAACCTATATTTCCATAACCGCCCTAAGCCTGATGTTAACGGTTTTCGGCGTTATTTTCTGTACTCCGATGCTTGAAGCTATGAACACCAACGCCGATATAATGGCCGATGCCGCCGATTATTTAAGAATTTATACCTTGGGTTTGGCGTTCCTGTTTGTTTACAATATAGCGACATGTGTCTTTTCTTCGCTGGGAGATTCAAAAACACCGCTGGTTTTGCTGGTGTGTTCCTCGGTGGGCAACGTAATACTGGATCTTGTTCTGGTGGAAGGTTTTGACATGGGAGTGTGGGCGTTGGCTCTGGCTACTCTTATTGCTCAAGGTGCGGCCTCCGTGGCAGCGACGCTTATATTGTTTTTCCGTCTTAAAAAAATAGAGACCTCCAAAAAGCCTCGGATATTTTCCGTAAATGCTCTCGGAAAAATTTCCCGTCTTGCGGTTCCCGGAATATTTCAACAAAGCTTTGTATCGGTGGGAAATCTGTTTGTACAGAGTCTTGTAAACAGCTTCGGCGATCCTTCGGTGGTTGCGGGATTTGCGGCGGTAAGCAAGATAAACACTTTTTCAGTCACTATGATTGTGACGCTGGCAGGCGGAATTTCCAATTTTACCGCCCAGAATATAGGCGCGGGAAAGCCCGAAAGGGTTAAAAGCGGCTTTAAAGCGGGAATGATAATGAGCGAGCTTCTCGCAGTGCTCTTGTCAATTATATCGGTAATATTCAGTTCTCAGCTAATGGGACTTTTCGTGGAGCAGCCTACCGATACCGTTATTTCCACCGGCGTCGATTTTCTGACAATAGTTTCTCCTTTCCTGTTTACGGTGACGGCGAAACTGGTTGCCGACAATATACTGAAAGGGTCGGGCACAATGGTATTCTTTATGATTTCAACCTTTACCGATCTTATCCTTCGTGTGGGACTCGCATATTTTTTCGCCGATTTTATGGGCGTGACCGGAGTATGGTGGTCATGGCCGCTTGGATGGGGTATCGCTATGGTGGTATCACAGATTTTCTATCATATGGGGCTGTGGAAAAGAAAACACAGCATTTAGGGGGAATAAATGGAAAAAATCCGCGACATTCTGATAATAGGCGGCGGCGCGTCTGGTCTTGCCTGTGCCGTATCCGCCTCACATACTGTCGGGAATCTTGACATAGTGATAGCCGACCGTATGCCGAAGGTGGGAAAAAAGCTTTTGGTAACGGGAAATGGCCGCTGTAATCTTAGCAATGTTAATGTGTCCGAAAAATTTTATCACGGAACTGTGGACGTTGGCTCCCTGATTTCCGAGTTTCCGGATATCCGTCCTTTTATGGGAACATTGGGCTTGTTTACTTACACGGATACTGCGGGAAGAATATACCCGCTGCCCAACACAGCCGCATCGGTCAGCGATGCGCTGCGATTTGCCGTAAACGGAAGAGGCGTCAGTGTTCTTACCGACTGTGATTGTTCACATATAAAAAAGACCGGCGGGCATTTTTCCGCAATCACAAGCCTTGGAGAGATAAAAGCGCGAGCAGTGGTTTTAGCCTGCGGCGGTATGGCTGCGCAGGTTCACGGAAGCAACGGAAGCGGATTTAAATTAGCGGAATCAATGGGGCTGGAGCTGAATTGCCCATATCCCGCTCTTTGTCCCCTTACCGCCGAGGGAACAAAAGGCTTGGAAGGATTAAGGGCAGCCTGTAAGGCGGAACTTGTGTGTGACGGAAAGATCGTCGCATTGGAGCGCGGGGAGGTACAGTTTACCAAAAGCGGTCTTTCGGGAATTTGTATTTTCAATTTATCCGCTTGCTTGGATAAAGACGGCTGTTCTGTAAGACTTGATCTTGCTCCCGATTATTTTATGGGGGAGCTGAAAGCCATGTTGTCCTCGGCGGTAAGGTCAAGGCGCGGCTGTGAGGCACAGGATTGCTTCACCGGTATATTTGCAAGGCAGCTTGTACTTTATCTTCTTAAAAGGACGGGAATCGCACCGACAAAATACGTCTCAAAGCTTTCCGAAAAAGAAATAGCTGCTTTTGCTGAAACGGCAAAGGGTTTATGCTTTAAAATAACAGGCAAAAGCGATTTTGCTTCTGCTCAAGTCACCGCTGGCGGGATAAAGGGTAAAGAGATAAATACCGACTTTATGGCAAAAAGGGTCAAAGGACTGTTTCTTTGCGGTGAAATATTGGATATATGGGGCTGCTGCGGTGGATACAACCTTCATTTTGCCTTTGCCTCCGGTATAAAAGCGGGTAAAAGCGCGGCAAATTTTTTGCGGTGATTTGTTCTCATACAACCGCTGTCGGATATTCCTCGCTTCTTATACCAATCTTTAATTAAGGCAACACCGCGCAAAGCCGTCAGGAGGTCGCTGTGCAGTATTGCCTTAAAGCTGCGATTGAATAATTTTTGTATTATTGAAAGGTATTCCCGATGATTAAAATAAATTCGCTGTCCATTCCCCTTAAACATAATGAAAATACCGTAAAAACTGCCGCTGCCAAAGCGATAGGTCAAAGCGCCGACAGTATAACCAAGATAATAATATTGAAAAAATCCATTGACGCGCGTAAAAAAAACAATATACACTATGTGATGACAGTGGCGGCGGAGGTTAAAAACGAAAACGCAATCCTGAAAAAATGTAAAAATATCGAAAAATACATTTACTATTCCCCACTTTCTGTTCCCAAAAGCCGCCTACCAACCCGTCCGGTGGTTGTGGGTTTCGGGCCTGCGGGGATATTTGCGGCTCTGATACTTGCCGAGGCGGGAGCAAGGCCGATAGTTCTCGAAAGGGGCGAGGATGTGGACAGCCGTAAGAAAAAGACCGACCTGTTCTGGCAGAGCGGCATTCTTGACGAGGAATGTAACGTTCAGTTTGGAGAAGGCGGTGCGGGCGCTTTTTCAGACGGAAAGCTAAACACCGGCACTCACAGCCCCCTTATTCGGCAAGTGCTTAAGGAATTGACAGATTGCGGCGCTCCAAGCGAAATCTTATATCAGGCAAAGCCTCATATAGGCACCGATAAGCTCCTTGTTACAGTAAAAAATATAAGAGAAAAAATAAAGGCTTTGGGCGGGGAAGTTCTGTTCGGTGCTAAGCTGTGTGATTTTGAATCAAAGAGCGGAAAACTTGTTTCCTGTACCTATGTGAAAAAAGGAGAAAAGTACGCTGTTGAGACGAATAATCTTATTTTAGCTACGGGGCACAGCGCAAGAGATATTTTCCTTGCTCTTCTTAATAAAGGAATAGAGGTGGAACAAAAGGCTTTTTCAGTGGGAATGAGAATAGAGCACCTTCAAAGCGAGCTTAATCGTTCCATGTACGGTGAAAACGCTCCCCTTGAACTGCTTCCACCCGCCGATTACCGTCTTGCGGTACATTTGGAGAACGGAAGGGGCGTTTATACCTTCTGTATGTGTCCCGGCGGAAAGGTGGTGGCTTCAGCTTCGGAAAAGGAAACGATAGTCACCAACGGAATGAGCTACTACAGCCGCAGCGGTGAAAATGCCAACAGCGCGGTTTTGGTGGGAATAACGCCGGAGGATTTCGGCAGCAAATCTCCTCTTGCGGGAGCGGAACTGCAAATCGAAATAGAAAAGGCGGCTTTCGCAAAGGCAGGAGGTAAATACTACGCTCCCTGTACCACCGTGGGAAAGCTTTTAGGTGAAATATCGGATTTTGAAATAGGTAAAGTAAAGCCCACCTATTTGCCCGGTACCGCTTATGTAGATCCGAGGGAATATTTACCGGAATATGCGGTAGAATCCATTAAACAGGCATTGCCAATGTTTGCCGCAAAAATAGCATGCTTCGGCGATAGAGAGGCGGTACTGACCGGTCCCGAAACAAGAAGCTCCTCACCAGTAAGAATCACAAGGGGCGAAAGTCTTGAAAGCGTGTCGCTGAAAGGCATGTATCCATGCGGCGAGGGCGCGGGTTATGCCGGCGGTATAATATCCTCGGCGGTGGACGGCATACGCTGCGCCATGGCGATTTTGGAAAAAGGGCTGTAAAAAAGTTTCGATAAAAGCATATTGAAATTTCATTCACACTTTTAAAAGGATGAAATCACTTGGAAAAGTATGCTTCGAAAAGGGTGAATTGAAAAACAGTACTATAGAATGTTTTTAAGATAGGAAGCAACACAAGATAGGATATCCCACTTTTATTGCAAGCAGTAATTACCGTTGGGATAACTCCCGACGGTAAAGGCTTTTTTACATACAAAGCACTATTAACCAATTAATACTAATACTAATCTTTGACCAAAGTATAGACAAATAATAATACGGATGATCAAAGATTAGTGTTTAGGGTGCAATCTTTAATCAAGTATACAACTTGATTAAAGATTGGTATAAAAGCCATTTTTCCAATTTATAATTGGTTAATGGTATATGAACCTTCCTTTCGTACATAATAAAAGCGAAAGGAAGGTGTTTTTATGCAGCTTGAAGGCTCAAAAACTCTTGATAATCTAAAAACCGCTTTTATAGGGGAAAGTCAGGCGCGAAACAAGTACAATATCTATGCCGAAATTGCCAGAAAAGAAGGATATGAACAGATTGGTGACATTTTTGACATGACCGCTCACAATGAGCGGGCACATGCCGAACTGTGGTTGTCGCTTATGAGCGACGGAATACCTCAGAATACCGCAAAGGCTTTGGAAAATGCGGCGGGAGGCGAGCGCTACGAATGGACGGAAATGTATGCGGATTTTGCCAAAACCGCCCGACAGGAGGGTTTTGACAATATCGCCGCGCTGTTCGATATGGTGGCGGCAATTGAAAAAGATCATGAAGCAAGATATAATTGCTTCCTTGATCAGTTAAACGGAGGAAAGGTATTTACAAAAGATGGGGAAGTAGTATGGGTTTGTCGGAACTGCGGCCATCTCCATACCGGAAAAAATGCGCCACTTGCGTGTCCGGTATGTAAGCGGAAGCAGTCGTTTTTTGAAGTAAAGAACGGAAAAGTACAATAAAGCGTACAGATTAAAGCGATTTGGTTACGTAATTGTATCTATCCTATAAAACGGACAAATACGAAAAAATATTTTTTGTGAAAAATACCAATGAAAAACAGCTTGACCGACATCGGTCAAGCTGTTTTACGCTTTTCTAAAGCGTTGCTACCCTTAAAACGCCTTACGACGCTGCATAACATCAAAAAAGGTTATGGCTCAGGGTGGAAGGAGAGTGATGGGATAATGTTATTCACCCTTCTGCTTTGCGAAGCACTCACTGCAATATACAGGTCTGTCATCACGGGGCTGGAAAGGAACCTTGGCTTCTCCGCCGCAAGCTGCGCAAACAGCGGTAAACATTTCCTTGTTTCTTCCCGCGTTCTTTCTTGCGTCACGGCATGACTTGCAACGCTGAGGCTCATTTACGAAACCCTTTTCAGCATAAAATTCCTGCTCGCCTGCCGTGAAAACAAATTCAGCTCCGCAGTCCTTGCAAATAAGTGTTTTGTCTTCGTACATTCTGTTATACCTCGCTTAAAAAATTTCCGACCTCGGACGGATTCGAACCGACACCT
>Ga0137308_101346_pt1 | contig 24904 bp, 30 predicted proteins | sample Inofrocosms_June_FD_97181 | JGI IMG/M metagenome (GOLD analysis project Ga0137308, IMG submission 97181) | Mouse cecal microbial communities from Vienna, Austria - N-Acetylneuraminic and N-Acetylglucosamine D2O microcosms_June | ecosystem: Host-associated > Mammals > Digestive system > Large... | reverse complement strand
GGGAAATGAGGGGGAAGGCATTGGAAAAATAGATGGCTACACGCTATTTATTAAAGATGCAGTTATTGGGGATACGGTACAGGCGAAAATTACGAAAGTGAAAAAGAATTATGGATTTGCACGTTTGATGAATATTGAAGAACCTTCCCCTCACCGTGTTCAGCCGCCATGTCCTTTTGCCAGACAGTGCGGAGGGTGTCAGCTTCAGGCTCTTTCCTATTCTCAGCAGTTAAAATATAAAGAGAAAAAGGTGAGAAAGAACCTGGAGCGTATTGGAGGCATGGGGAAAATTCCTATGGAGCCGGTTATTGGTATGGAGGAGCCATTTCATTACCGCAATAAAGCACAGTTTCCAATGGGAATAGACAGAGAGGGGCATATTATAACAGGCTTTTATGCCAGCCGGACACATACGATTATCTCAAACAGGGAATGTCTGCTGGGTGTACATCAAAATAAGAAGATTTTGGACATGTTGATTGACCACATGGAAAAATATCATATTGCGCCCTATGATGAAATTAGCGGAAAAGGGCTGGTGAGGCATGTTTTACTGCGTTATGGATTCCGTACAGGCGAAATCATGGTCTGTCTGATCTTAAATGGACCTTATCTGCCAGGGGCAGAGAAACTGGCAGACCGGTTTTTTTCGCTGGCGGGAATGACCAGTTTTATGGTGAATGTGAATACAAAAAGGGATAATGTGATTTTGGGGGATAAAACAAAACTGGTCTGGGGTAAAACTTACATTACCGATTATATTCAAGATCTGAAATTCTGTATTTCACCGGCATCTTTTTTCCAGGTAAATCCCCGTCAGACGGAAAAGATGTATGAAAAAGCTCTGGAATATGCGGCGCTGACAGGTGAGGAAATCGTCTGGGATCTTTATTGCGGCATTGGAACGATTTCTCTATTTTTGGCGAAAGCTGCAAAAAAAGTCTACGGCGTGGAGGTGATTCCCCAGGCAATTGAAGATGCACGGGAAAATGCCAGGTTAAATCATCTGAATAATGTGGAATTTTTTGTGGGGAGAGCGGAGGAAATTTTTCCCGCAAAGGTAAAAAAAGAACGGGTACAGGGGGACGTGATTGTTGTGGACCCGCCGCGTAAAGGATGCGGACGGGAGCTGCTGGATGCTGTCCTTCAGGTTATGCCGCCCAAAATTGTGTATGTAAGCTGTGATAGTTCCACATTGGCCCGGGATGTGAAGTATCTGAGGGAAGGCGGGTATGAGGTGGTGAGGGTGTGTCCTTTTGATAATTTTGCTATGACTGCGCATGTGGAAACTGTGTGTCTCTTGAGCAACCGAAAATTAAAACCTGATACTTATATAAAATTGAGTCTGGATATGGAAGATTATTACAGAATCAAAGATGCAGAGAAGGAAAAGAACAAGACATCATAACATCCTACCCGTAGTGATAAATTGTTCTACAGGAAAGGGTGCGAAGCATGGAAAATGTAGTATACGAGAAAGATTACGGAGAGGAATTCCGGGAGAGAAGTGATAAGGCGAAAGGACAGGACTTTTTAGACACATTGAAGGATATCGGATTCTTCCAGGCATACAAAGAAGAAATGGATAAAATCCCAAAGCGTGTGGTTCCAAAGGAAAAAGAGGATTACGGATACCTGCTTGGAGAATGTGACTTTTTCGATTAAGGACGGGCTATTGCGGATGACCATATTCATTGGATATTTTGATAAGGTGTATTAAGGATGAGAGCATCTGTTAGTGTGAGGAATGGCGGGTGCTTTTTTCATGAAGTTATGGTATGCTGTAAGAAATCAATTAGCCGGAGGTACGGAGTTATGGACGATCAGCGGATTTTACTGGATTATGAAACGATCAAGGGAGCTGTCGCCGGGGAGAAGTGGGCAATGGAGCGGATTCTTAAACATTACGATTTCTATATGGATGAACTCGCCACAGTGAAGGAGCGGGAGCCGGATGGAAATGTGAAGTGTTATGTGGATGAGGTTTTGAAGCAGGCAATAGCATTGAAACTGCTGGAGGAAGCGGAGAGGAGAGCGAAAGAGAAAATTAATAGTGTTTGAATCCATCCGGGATTCTTTCATAATTCGCAATCTACGAAGCTGCCTGGAAGAAGAGCATGGGGATAATACGCTTTTAGGGGTGAAAAATGGTATCCCGTTTATCTTGGATTTTTCTATTCCTACAAAATTGTAGCCTAACAGTAATATTGCAGTAAGGTATGGATAGTATACTTTTATTGAATGCGAAATATAGCAGAGAGGTATACTGGATGCTGAAAATAAAGAAACAAATCGGAATTTGGAGGTATTGTATTATGAGATTGGACGGTTTTGGATTATTTGTTGAAGATATGGCGAAAATGATTCGCTTTTACAGAGATGTACTTGGCTTTGAGATTAAAGAAGCGGAAGATACATCTAATGTATATCTTGTAAAAGATGGGACGTTGTTTCTGTTGTACGGCAGAAATGACTTTGAAAAAATGACCAATCGCAGATATGATTATATCAAAGGATTCAACGGTCATTTTGAAATGGCACTTTATGTTGATACATTTGAAGAAGTTGATAAAGCATTTAGTAAAGCTGTAGAAAACGGTGCTACTCCTGTACTGGAACCGGAACTTGAACCTTGGGGACAGAGAACTTGTTATATTGCTGATCCTGAAGGTAATTTAATAGAGATAGGTTCTTGGAATAAGCCTTACGAAGAAAAGGATTCATAAATTCGAATTTGAGAGGGAATTGAATATGAATAAGGAATGGTTGAACTTAATAAAACAATTTGTGTAGATTTTTAGTCTGCCAGATTAAAATTTGAGATTTGAGGTACAGCGTATGAAAGGTTTCCATAGGGACAATCAGCTATTTTCTCTTTGTGGTTTGAACTGCGGATTATGTCCTATGCACTTAAATAAGTATTGTCCCGGCTGCGGTGGCGGAGAGGGGAATCAATCCTGCAAAATTGCAAAGTGTAGTTTAGAACATGATGGTGTGGAATATTGTTTTCGGTGCAGAGAGTACCCCTGTGAGAAGTATGAGCATATAGATGAATTTGATTCATTCATTACACACAGTAACCGAAAAGCTGATTTGAAAAAAGCAAGAGAGATAGGGATCGAAGCATACAATGCGGAGCAGACAGAAAAGACGGAATTATTGAATTTACTGTTAGCCAACTATAACGATGGCAGGAAAAAGACTCTTTTTTGTGTGGGGGTCAATCTTTTGGAATTGCAGGAAATAAATGAGATACTTTTGCAAATCAAGGGTAATTCGGAACTGGAAAGATTGACACTCAAAGAAAAAAGTTCTTATGCTGCGGGGGTGTTTCAAAACGCAGCAAAGCGAAAGAATATTGAACTAAAGCTCCGGAAGAAAAAATAATCTCTAAGAAAGGAAAACTTACATGAAATACAATTGTACGGTTATATCGGTAGCAGACATCAAAGCTACAAGAAAGTTTTATGAGGATTTATTCGGATTGGAAGTATTTCAGGATTATGGAAGAAATATAGCTTTTACCTGCGGTTTAGCTTTACAGCAGGACTTTGACTGGCTTGTTCATTTACCAAAAGAAAGCATATTAAGAAAATCTAACAATGTGGAATTATGTTTTGAGGAACAGGACTTTGACAGTTTCTTACATAAACTAAAAAAATATCCGAATATTGAGTGTTTGGGTGAGGTAATTGAACACAGTTGGGGGCAATGTGTCATTCGATTTTATGATTTGGACGGACATATCATAGAAGTTGGAGAAAATATGAAAATGGTTATAAAGCGTTTCCTTGCTTCTGGTATGACCATAGATGAAGTGTCTGTAAAAATGGATGTTTCTTTTGAAGATTTAACGAAGCTGCAAAACAGTTAAATGAAAAGTTGCAAAGAAGAACGAATTAATGAAAAAAATGAGCCGAGAAGCTAAAAAAATAATGATGGAACGTTTTGGAAAAGACACTGTTATTGCGTTGGCAACCATTGAAAAGGAGGTGCCTTATGTGCGATATGTAAATGCCTACTATGAGAACGGTGCATTTTATATTATTACATATGCACTTTCAAATAAAATCAAACATATAGAAAACAATCCTGCTGTTGCAATAGCTGGTGAGTGGTTTACGGCACATGGAAAGGGCAGCAATTTGGGCTATTTTGGAAAAAAAGAGAATTGTATGATTGCTGAAAAACTGAAAAATGTCTTTGCTGAATGGATTGATAACGGACATAACAATTTTGATGATGAAAATACGATAATTCTATGTGTAGAATTAACAGATGGACTGTTACTCTCACATGGGACAAGATATGAGTTTTAGCTTTTCCAGCTTGTAGAATTGGAAAAATTTCAGGAGCAGTATTTCCAGTCAGAACTAAGGATGCTGCCATAGATAGAGATGAAAAGACGAAATTTACGGAGGAGGATCAGAATGGTGGATGTTTATAAAAATTGTCCTGAATATGAGAATGAGGACTATCATGTGAGAATGGTTTGCCAAGAGGATAGAATGGATTTATTAAAGGTTTATTCTGATAAAAGGGCTGTCCCCTTTTTAATAGTGATAATTGTGGCGGAGATGATTTCTATTATACAACGGAAAGCAGAATGGAACAGGCGATTGATTACTGGCTTTTCGAGTACAATAGAGAAGGATTTGTGAGGTGGACAATTGTGTCAAAAGCAACTGATGAAGCAATTGGAACAATAGAGCTTTTCCGCAGAGACGCCGATGATTATTTTACAAACTGCGGTTTGCTCAGGCTGGACATTCGCAGTGATTATGAAATGACAAGCGAGATTATAAAAATATTAAGATTGATAATGGAACCTGCATATAGCCTGTTTCATTGTGATAAGATCGCTACGAAAGCGCTTCCCTCTGCGGCAGAACGTATTGTGGCGTTGAAAAATTTAGGATTTATACGCTCAGAGGAAAAGCTGATAGGGCATGATGGAACAAAGTATGATTCCTATTTTGTATTGAGGAAAAATTAGCGCCTCTCCAAATCTGGATAAAAAATATGTATCCAGGCTAAAATGCTTGACATTGACAAAGTTATAAGCTAATATAAGACCATATTTCAAGAAAGAGCAGGTATGTGGATGTTAATTGTTTCTGTAATGACAAAGGACAACTAAATTTTATAAGAGGGTAAGCACGGAATAGAGTGCTTTATTTGTGTTACCCTTTTTGGCATTATTGAATGCCGGTTGTTTCTGCCTTACAGAATACTGCATACACCGGGAATAATTGTCTTATTATGATGGATAAGAAAGCGGGAAAAGTATGACTGTGGTGTCATGCTTTTTTATTTCTGTGAGCAAATGGGCTGCATTTTTCAGGTCATTGCTGCTTTCCTTTTATGGGGATGTTTTGCTTTTTTCATCATCTTAAGATATATACATCTGTGGTTTCAGTCTATGTAATGATAGGCAGAAACCACATTTTTTTATGTTTTTTCATTGAATATTTAAACTGGAGGTTTTCAAGATGAAGATAATTGAGACAGAGAATTTAACGAAAAAGTATAAGCGGTATAAAAAGCAGGAGGGTTTGGCCGGAAGTATTAAGGGCCTGTTTCACAGGAAATATGAAGAAAAAATTGCGGTAGATGATTTTGATATTCATGTAAATGAGGGTGAGTTTGTAGGCCTGATCGGGCCGAACGGAGCGGGTAAAACGACCCTGGTGAAGATGTTGACCGGGATTATTGCGCCGACAAGCGGCAGGATACAGGTGATGGGATTTTATCCGAATAAATTGGAAAAAGCATTTAAGCAGCAGTATGCGGTGGTTATGGGGCAAAAGAGCCAGCTGTTTTTTGAACTGACAACGGAGGACACGTTGCGGCTGTTTAAAGAAATATACGGTATCCCGGAAGACGAGTATAAAAGAAACAAGGATTTTTTTGTGGATCTGTTTCAGGTGCAGGAACTGATGAATGTACAGGTAAGAACGCTATCGTTGGGAGAAAGGATGAAGATGGAACTGATCGTTGCATTGCTTCATAATCCGAAAATATTGTTTCTGGATGAACCGACCATTGGACTGGATGCTGTGGCAGGTAAGCAGATCCGGACTTTCTTAAAAGATGTGAATGAGTCAAGAGGAACTACCATTTTGCTTACCTCGCATTATATGGAGGATATTAAGGTATTGTGTAAACGCTCCATAGTCGTGAATCACGGCAGAAAAATATATGACGGCGGTACGGATATGTTATTTGAAAATTATCAAAAGAGTAAGAAAATGACGATATACTTTGAACACAGTGTAGAGCCTGATGTGTCGGATGATTGCAGAGTATTGGAAAAAGCGAATGACAAACTGGTACTTGAAATACCAAAACAGAACGCAGAAAAAGTTCTGGAATCTTATATCGGTCATTATCCGATCCGGGATATTGGAATTGAGGAACAAGAAATAGGCTCAGTCGTGGAGCGTATCTATAAGGAGGTATAGGACATGAAGAAATATTTAGAAATTGCCAAGGCATACATGAAAGCACAGCTGATCTGGAGGTCGGATACCTTAGTAGACGTGATTCTGGCGGTGGCGAAGATACTGTTTGCATGGATCTTATGGAGTATTCTGTTTGAGGGTAAAGAGCAGATCGCGGGCTTGGGATTTCAGGCCATGATTTCTTACTATATCATAAGCTCCTATTTATTCCAGTTGGAAAAATCTGCGGAGATCAGCCGGCAGATGACCGGTATGCTGAGAAATGGTACCTTTTCAAAATATATGGTGATACCGGTACAGACACAGGGGTATTTTGTGGCGATGGAAGCAGGGAAGATTGCGTTTTCTGCGGGCATTGGTTTTTTAGCAACGTTTCTGTGGTTTTATTTGTTCCGGATTCCATTTGTGCATACAGCCAATATAAAGATCCTGTTATGCGGAAGTATCATGGTTGTTTTAGGACTGTTGTTTATGGCGCTGCTCAATTACTTTCTTGGGATTTTGACCTTGAAATTTGAGGAGATCAGCATCTTTCTCATGATAAAAGATAACCTTTCCGCATTTGTGACCGGGGCGGTGATTCCCCTTGCTCTTTTACCGGAATGGATGACAGCAGGCATGAAATTTCTGCCTTTCTATTATGTCACATATCTTCCCAGTATGCTGTTTATAGGGAAATGTGAGGAGGAAGCAGTCACAGGCTTAATCGTCTTAAGTGTGTGGTGCATGGTCTTTCTTGTTTTAAATCAGGTAACTTATGAACATGATCGAATCAAATATGATGGAGCAGGAATATGAAACATAATTTAAAATTTATATCAGAACTGATCAAATTCAGATTATCCCATATCATGACATTTCGGTTGGGATTCTTTGCGCCGTTTTTCATTAATACCAGTTATTTTCTGGTTCAACTTTTCGCTTTCGAGGCAATTTACGGACATGTGGACAGTATCCGTGGATGGGGGCATGGGGAAATCCTTATTTTTATTGGAACATTTTCCCTGATTGATGCCCTGAACATGACCATTTGCTTTTTTGGGGTAATATCCTTACCAGACAAAATACAGACAGGAGAATTGGATCTATATCTGACCAAACCAGTGAATCCATTATTGCGGATCACCTTTGAAAAAGTAGATCCGGGCGCCATACCGCTTCTGATCTTCAGTGCCTGTATCGCCTTATATGGGGTGAGAGAAAGCGGCGTGAATCTTTCGTATGCGAATATCATTGGATATTTGTTTCTGGTTTTGCTGATGACCATACTGTACTACGATATGGAGCTTTTGATACGGTGTTTTGCCTTTTTTGTGTTCTCTGTAGACAATCTGATGAAAATAGAGAATACGGCTGTGGACTTGTGTCTGAAAATACCGGGGATCGCTTTTTATGGAATCTATAAGTTTGTTTTTTATTGTGTATTGCCGTACGGAATCATTGCGACGCTGCCAACGCAGGCAGTAACAGGGGTTTTGTCGGCAAAAGGATTCCTTTTCGGGGTGGCGATCGTGTGCATTTTTACGTTTTTTGCCTTGTCTTTTTGGACATATGGCGTACACAGATATGAAAGCGCAAGCAGCTAATCAGTTTTTGGGAAAGAGGTATAGATATTATGGAAGAATATAGAAATGCCCGATTGGGAACGTATTTAGTGAAGGGATTGACCAAAGAATTACTGACACGAAATATTATTCCATTCTATTCTGCTTCTATAACGAATATTGGTTCGCAGATGGTAACAAATAGATGTGACTATATACCATTCTGGGTTGATACATTTGGAACTATTCTTGATGGGAGTTCAGTATACAATGATATGATGAAAGGTTTGTCATCGGAACTTATAGAATGACAACTTCCGGTTGATAGAGGGAGCAACAGACAAAATGTTTGTTGCTTTTCTTTTTTTTGATGGGAATGTAAAATAAAACTATCATCATATGATGCGTTTGAAAAACTTATCAATATAGACCTAGAAAGTTATCTTTCATGACAACGAATAATAAGAAATCTATGGTAGCATCCTACCCGTAGTGGTAAATTGTTCTACAGGAAAGGGTGCGAAACATGGAAAATGAAGTATACGAAAAGGACTATGGAGAAGAATTCCGGGAGAGAAGCGATAAGGCAAAGGGAAAGGATTTTCTGCACACTTTGATGGATGTTGGATTTTTTCAGGCGTATAAAGAAGAAATGGACAAAATCCCAAAGCGTGTGGTTCCCAAGGAAAAAGCAGATTATGAATACCTACTTGGGGAGTGAGAGCATCTGTCAGCAAAGACTGGCGGGTGCTTTTTTCGCACAGATATGGTATGCTGTAAGCAGTATATCAACTTGGAGGTACAGGCATGGAAGAACAGCAGAATTCATTGACTTATGAAATTATCAAAGCAGCTGTTGCCGGGGAGAAATGGGCAACAGAAAAGATTATGGCATATTACGATGATTATATGACAGAGCTTGCCACAGTGGAAGAGAAGCAGTCGGACGGCAGTGTAAAGAGTTACGTGGATGAGGATTTGAAGCAAGAGATAGCGTTGAAACTGCTGGAGGAGATACCGAACTTTCCGCTGGAGGAAGCGGAGAGGATTGCAGGAGGGGAGACTGATTAGAGAAAGATCAAATCTACGAGGCATTCTGGAAAGAGATCCAGGGCATTGCGGGTTGCAGACGCTCAGAGAATCTGGAGTTCAGTGGGGTTTGAGGTCTGATTATGGGGTCAATTCTTTTATAATAAACTGTTTTGAGGATATAGTATAAACTGGAAAACGCTAATTTGGCTATTCTGTGGCATTATTCAATGGATTATGGTAAAATTCTGCTGTCCGGGATTGAATAGCAACTGAAAGACCAAACAGATGTTAACAATGATAATAGCTGTAAATCTCATTGAAGTCATTATATAAGTCTTTCAGTTTGTATAGAAAATGTTCGTTTTTATAGGAGGCATCTATGTGGCAATTTACATTTTTTATATTTTTCATATTATTTTGTATATTTGCAGGAATAATGGCACGTGAACCCAGAACGTTATGGAGCGGGGTTTCTTTTTTCTTCATGATGATATGTTTGTCTATTTCCTTGTTTTTTATTCTATCTGAATATTCCAGGTGGCTGGCAGCACATGACGTGGTAATTGGAATACTGATTCTCCTGTTTGTTTTGGCGATAGGCTGTATGCTTATGTTTCCGGCAGCTTTGATCGTCATGTTTTTCATCGAGGGAATAAAAGTCATCAAACATGAAGGAGTGAAACCGTCAAATTTATTGTCGATGCTGTTCTCTATCTTGTTATATGTCTACCTGTCTGTCTGGCCGATGATTGGCAATTTAAGAAAAAATACATTAAGTACAATGCTCTATGTTATCATCAGTTTTTCGGCAGTATATGTATTATCATTGATGGCTATGTATTCACTTTCTGCAATTCTTAACCTTATTCATCTGAAAAAGAACAGAAATGCAGATTATATTGTTGTTCTGGGATCTGGAATCATTGGAAAGAAGGTCACACCGTTACTTGCGGCCCGGATTGAAAGAGGAATGGAATTGCTGTATTCCAATCCTAATGCTGTATTGATTATGTCCGGTGGGCAGGGACCTGGAGAGGATATTCCAGAGAGCGTGGCTATGGCTGCATATGCAGTAGGTAAAGGTGTAGATGCAGAGCGTATCATAATGGAACAAAAATCTGTATCAACAGAAGAAAATTTACTGTTTTCAAGGAAATTGATTGATAAAGAGGCTCCTAAAATTGTTATCGTCACAACGGCTTATCATGTGTTCAGAGCATTAATTCTGGCAAAACAGCAAGGGTTAAAGTGTGTTGGATTTGGGGCAAAAACGAAATGGTATTTTACGCTAAATGCTTTAATACGTGAGTTTGTTGGATATCTACGTTTGACATGGAAGAAACATGCGCTGGTAATTGGCATAGTAGCCAGTATTGTCGTGGCGACTAATATCGCTGGTTGGTTGAGATAATTAATAACTGTGAAATTACAGCGATTTAAGAGAGGAATAGTTATAAAGAACCGTTAAAGTATTAGCAAGAACTCTCTAAACTTGAGGTGAAATAAAGCGTATGAAAAGCCCCAGGCGGCATTTGAAGCTGTTCTGGGGCTTTATAATTATCCTTTGAATTTATCAGGCAAGTGAATTTCAGTTTTCAGACCATGAGGTGTAATGTTTGAAAATTGGATATCTCCATAATGTACTTTTACAATCTGTCTTACGATTTTAAGCCCCAATCCGTGTTCTGCTTCGGCTGTTTCCGTCTGGGAACTGGGAATACTGGTATCGTTATTCAGTAATGCCAGGTATGATTCCTTGATTCCGCACCCAGAGTCTGCGACACAAAACGTACAGATTCTGTTGTCCATTTTTACAGAAACGGTTATCTGACATCCACCAGGATTGTGTGTGATGCTGTTTTGTATTAGATTGTGCAGCATCCGGTTAAGCAGGAAATTGTCGCCGTATAGGAAAGTTTTTATATCTGTGTCAGTTCCAGACAGTTCTAATTCATAGCCCTCCGGAAGTCCGTTATTTAGAAATTCGCTTATCACCTGCCGGATCAGTTCAAGAGGATCAAGCGGCTTTATGCGGAAGGGCTGCATAGAGTATTCCAATTTTGTTGTTAAATTTAGATCTGCAACCAATGTACGGAGCTTTTCACTTTGTTTTCGTATGATTTCAGCCTGTCTTCTGGTTGCTGCTGGTAAGTCAGGGTTATCTTCTATTTCACTGGAATAACCTAAAATCATAGAAAGTGGCGTACGGATATCATGAGATATTCCACGAATCCATTCAGCACGCGTATTATCCTTTTTTGCCAGATAGTCACTGGCATGGTTTAATCCTGTATTGATTTCAGCAAGTTCACCTTTTTCCTCTAAGTGAAATGTTTCCCCCTGTGACAGTTTTTGGATGCCAGCCAGGATTGGCCGCATTGCAGTTTCGATTTTTCTGGTATTACGTAAAAATAAGAAAATCATAACACCGATATTGATGACCAATGCAGCCAGACAGATGAAAAGAACAAGCCAGAAATATCTGATTTTGAACGAGATATAGTATTGGCTGATTGTGCCCGGCTGAAATCCCACAACTAAAAGTCCATTTGGATGATTCCAGATTTTAACGGGATAGTCCTTCAGATACCATCTGCTGAACATCGCAATTTCAGATGCAGAGTATTTAAGGGGAAGTCCTTCTGGCAGACCGCTTTCCCAAATGACAGCACCTTCATCGTCAATCAGCATAGCCCAAGCATCCGTCTGTGCTAAGATGTCATTTGCTTCCGGATCAACTGCGAATGCCCCGTTCTTTTGTTCAATAAGATTTGAAAACCGTTCCATTGGAAAAACGGAGTCCTTAACACCATTCAGATAGGAAGTAAGAAAAAGGATTCCTATTAATACAATGTTGATTACAAAAAACAGCAGCAGTATTCTGATGACTGATAATATATAGCGGCGAAAGAAGCGGTCAATTGGTTTCATTTTTCCGCCCCCTTAATGTGGAGCCGGTAACCTAATCCTTTTACGGTTAAAAGGGAAACAGGTTTTGACGGATTGGCCTCGATCTTTTCCCTTAAGTGGCGTATATGTGTCACAAGAGTATTTTCATATCCCTGCCAGAATTCCCCACAGACAGTTTCGCATAGTGAACCTGTGGTTACAATCCTTCCGGAGTTTTCAAATAACTTTTCAAATAGCGTAAATTCTTTTGCAGTCAATGAAAACACTTCATCCCCACGATAAACTTCGGCCTTATCTAAATTAACGGTTGAAGCTTCCAGATATACAATACATTCCTTTTCAGGATAGGCGCGGTTTAAGATTGCCTGAACACGCAGAAGTAACTCCTTGGGCAAAAAAGGTTTTATAAGATAATCATCAGCTCCGTTTTCAAATCCTAAAAACTTATCATCGGCTTCTCCGCGGGCTGTAAGCATGAGAACAGGAATCGTACTCGTTTTTCGTATTTCCTTTAATACAGTGAAACCGTCAATGCCCGGCATCATCACATCAAGAATTACCATATCGGGTTGATTTTCCCGAAATATCGCTAATGCCTCTTTCCCAGAAGAAGCAGTGGTGATTTTGGTGTACCCGGCACGGTAAAAAACCGATTGGAGCATTTTAAGTAGCTCTGATTCATCGTCGACAGCAAGAATGCTTTTATCTTTCATACGGCACCTCCTTTTCTTTGTCCCTTATTATAGCTCAAAAGATGAAAATATCCTATTCATGTTTTGAAATCTCAAGGTAAATTCAAGGTTAACTCAAGATACCCTCAAGGATGCCATGTTACGATCAATGTGAATCAAAAAGGAGGTATAACATCTATGAGTGATTACATTATTGAAACCTGCAGCCTGACAAAAATGTATGGAGAACAGGCCAGCGTATCTGATTTAAGTATCCATGTAAAGAAGGGGCGTATTTATGGTCTGTTGGGACGAAATGGTGCAGGAAAAACCACGACTATGAAAATGTTGTTAGGTCTGACGGCTCCCACATCCGGCGAAGTGAAGATTTTCGGAAAGCCTATTTATGGAAACGAGAAGAAAATTCTTCCGCGTGTGGGCTGTTTGATCGAATCCCCCGGCTTCTATCCCAACTTGACCGCAACGGAAAATCTGAAAATTTTTGCGAAGCTGCGTGGGCTGAAAGATTCCAACTACATTAAGAGCGCACTGGAACTTGTTAATCTGCCGTATCAGGATAAAAAGCTGTTTTCGCAATACTCTCTTGGAATGAAGCAGCGGCTTGCGATTGCGCTGGCTGTCATGCACGATCCGGCAGTACTGATTCTCGACGAACCGATTAACGGGCTTGACCCTATCGGGATTGCAGAGGTTCGTTCTTTTATCCGAGAATTATGTGATGTCAGGGGAAAGACCATTTTGATTTCCAGCCATATTCTTTCGGAGATTGCTCTCCTAGCAGATGATATCGGCATTATTGATCATGGTAAGCTGCTGGAAGAAGAAAGTCTTGCTGAATTAGAACAGAAAAACCGCCATTATATCCATTTTACAGTATCCGACAGCAAACAAGCCGCCCGCATTTTAGAAACAATGTTTCAGACAAGATATTTTAAGATTACTGATCAGCATAATATCCATTTGCTGGATGTCAATCTGCCGACTGCAGCGATTACCCGTGCATTTGTAGAAAATGGCCTGGAGGTGTTTGAAGCGCACCTTTGTGAAGACACTTTGGAAGATTATTTTAAGAAAGTAACAGGGGGTGAGGGAATTGCTTAACCTGATAGCTGGTGAGTTTGCAAAATTGAAGCGTAAAAAAATTGTGCCCTTTATTATTTTGCTATCTCTGCTGTTCCCTCTTATTGTGGTTTACACTTCTAAAATGGGAATGGGAAATGATACAAGTGTGGAATTTTTGAAAGGACGGTTCGATTTATCTTATACCATGATGCTTGGATATGGTCTGGTTTTTTTGGAACCGTGTCTGTTGGGTATTCTAGCCTCCATACTGTTCTTTATGGAGAGGGATAATGATACTTTCAAAAATCTATGTGTAATTCCGGTCACTACGTCACGGCTGATTGCGGCAAAATTATTCGTTGTATTGATTTATGGGCTTTTTTATACCCTTTGCAATACTGTATTTATGATTTTCTTTACATGGGTTTTAAAGGCGGGAATCATTTATGATGTTGGATTTAAGCTGGTATTCAGTCTTGTTTTTGGAATAGGAATTACGATTGCCACGTTGCCGGTTATCGTTTTCATTATCTATTTCAACAAATCCTATTTGATTTCCACGCTTCTTTCATTCTTCTATGCGATTTTGAACTGGAGTGTTTTATCGCTGGTTGAAGTGAATTTATCGCTGGTAAAGGTAATTAATCTATTTCCGACTTTATGTGTAATGAATTGGAGCAGCAAAAAAATGATGGGACGTTTGGCGGACAGACATTTTTCAGAAGCAGCTTATTTGTTATTTCCCTCCGATATTTGGGTATTTGCTGTACTGGGGATAACGCTGGTTTTTTCGATACTGCTCATGCTGCATTTTTATAAGAAATGGACGAGGTGATGAAATGGATAATCTTATAACTGAATTTTGGAAAATAAAACGCTATTCTGTAATCAAGGCCGGAGCCGCTATGATGTTTCTCTCCGTATTTATGAGTTGTTTCTACTCGACGGCCAGTACCTCTGTCGGCTGGGATTTTAACTATTTTGTTCATCAGGTGGTTCAGCAAAATTGTACGTATTTTTTTCCTGTGGTAATTATGCTGACAGCCTCCTTTGTTATTTCGAGGGAGACAACGGACGACACTCTGAAATCAATTTTAATGGTTCCGGTTGACTTTAAAAAGCTGTTGATTGGAAAATTTGAGCTTCTTTTTTTTCTCTCCATAGCTTTCAGCCTTATCAACGCTGCGCTCGCTGTTATTATGAATCTGCTCCTGCATTTCCCCGGAATGTCAGCATACAGCATTATGATCGCCACGGGGCGGATCATAGCCACAAATATTTTAATTTACCTTTCGGTACTTCCACTCATTATTATCAATACATTTCTTTTTGGAAGTAGCCTGATTGGTGTTGCTGTCGCATTCGTATATGGTTATTTTGGAACCTTTGAGGGCTCTTTGCTAAATTGGTTTCCGATCAAGGCTGCAATGATTTTGTTTGATCCGTATTGTGGTGTAGAATATGATACTGTTTCCTATCAGACCTTTCCGGCAATCATCATATTAATTCTCACGGTGTTGCTTTCTGTTGTACTGTTAAATGCTTTTACACATTCAGAAAAACTTCCCAATGTAAAAGCAAAAAGGAAGCCAAAAAAAGCGGAGCGAAAAAGAGGTTGGTAATCTAGATGAATAAAAGGGATGAAAATGCAAAAGCGATCGAAAGATGGGGTGGTATTCATGAAAAAAACATTAGTGTGTATTGGCATAGCAGTTATGCTGATTTGTTTTAAGTTGACTATGCGTAGTAAAAAAATGAAATAATTTAAGGGAGGTTATAGGATGAACAAAAAGAATGTATTAATCGGAGTTGGGATAGTGGTTATGGTTGTCCTTTGTATTGGTATCTCCATTTTTGCAGGAACTGGCGGCACTGATTATTATACACAAATTGATAACACAAAGGTAAAGGAAATTGAACCGCACGGTGCGATGAATTATTCTTACACATTGACAGTCTATGATGAAAATAGTACGAAACGAGATATTACTTTTGAAACAAGTAAAATTCTCAAGGATGACGCCTTCTTACGCTTGGAGGTAGCTCCAATTCGTGGAGTTGTAAATTGGGAAGAAGTGGAGTATACGGAACTTCCATCTGCTGTACAGAGTGTTTACTCAGAGTAATGTTTAATTTATCGCTAATAGAGGGAAAAATATTGAAAAAGATATTGATTGTAGAGGACGACGTTACATTTTTAGGGCTGCTATCTCATGTTCTAAGGAATCAGTTTGAGATATATGAGGCTTGTGGTGTGAATGAGGCATTGAAATTACTTGAAAACATATCAGTTGATTTGATCTGTTCGGATTACAATATGCCGGGCGGTACAGGTTTGGAACTTCTGGAACAGCTTCATAGAAGTGGGAAGAAAATTCCGTTTATTTTGATGTCCGGGACAGAGGATTCATTTGTGATTCATAGCGTAAAGTTTTATGGAGGAACATTCTGTAACAAGACTGATTCGGATCTGCTTACAACAATTAGAAAAAAAGCAAATTGTGAATAGTGGTGATTGGTTTATGGGATAGATGATAATACAGAGACAGTTGCTCCATACTGGAGTGATTGTCTCTGCCTTTATGTTTAAGAGAAATATAACTTGGATGGACCTTGTATTAGAGCTAATATAGAAAAAATCAAGCAGCAGCCAACTGTATTTATTTTTAAAGTGACGAATCTCTTACGAAAATAGCACCACATTCACCCTGGATTTTTCTATTCCGACAAAATTGTAGCCTTACAGTAATATTACAGTAAGGTATGGATGGTATACTTTCATAAAATGTAAAGTACAAGAAAAGATCGTTGTTCTATGGAGCATTGCCAGACGAGGAGTAATTTTATGATAAATATTGAGGATGTGCCAGGACTTGAAACTGAACTGCAGATGGTAAATACGCATATAGAACGTTTATGCCGGTCAAACAATAAGTCAATGCAGAAAATGCTGGATTGGGTGCTGAACGCAAGGGGAAAGCAGATACGGCCGATTTTGACACTTTTATGTGCGAGGCTCAAAGGGAAAGCTGTTGATGCGACAGAGGTCGCGGCGGTGATTGAAATATGCCATACCGCTTCACTGATCCATGATGACATTATAGATGAAGCGGATACCCGCAGGGGATAATTATCCGTGCAGAAAAAATTCGGAAAGGAGATGGCAGTCTATGCTGGCGATTTTATGATTTTTTCTACAATTAGACGGACTGGTCTGAAGAACAAGCCCTGGTATGGTTTGATGTTTGACAAATTGGAAACCATGTGTGATGGGGAGGTCAGCCAATTTGATAATCGTTATAATACGGAAATTACAGAGGAGAAGTATATTGAGAATATCCTGGGAAAGACTTCGGCCAACATTGGTACTGCACACATGATGCAGATGGTAGATAAGATCAATGAACAGAATGCAGATCTTGTGGTATTTGCAGGCGATATTTTTGATAATGAATACGAGGCTCTTGATGATCCGGAAGAACTGATTGCCGTATTGCAAAAAATTCAGTCGAAGCACGGTGTTTATGCCTGTTATGGAAATCATGATGTTGAGGAAAAAATACTGGCAGGTTTTACTTTTGGGGGAAACAAAAAGAAAGAGAGCAGTATACAGATGGATGAGTTTTTGGAGAGAGCCGGTATTCATTTGTTACAGGATGAAGCAGTATTGATTGATGACAGTTTTTATCTGTATGGCAGGCCAGATGCACAGCGGCCCGGACGTGGGATTAATATGAGAAAAACTGCTGCAGAACTGATGGGGGAACTTGATACGGAAAAGCCGGTTATTGTGATTGACCATGAACCGAAGGAACTCCAGGAATTGGCAGATGCCGGGGTGGACATTGATCTGTGTGGTCATACACACGATGGACAGATGTTTCCAGCAAATCTGATTACAGCACTTATGTGGGAGAATTCCTATGGATATCTGAAAAAATCTGAAAAAGGACCATATGCATACGATTGTGACTTCGGGTGTCGGGCTTTTTGGACCGAATATGCGTGTAGGTACGATTGCGGAAATCAGCCCCATCACAGTACATTTTCAATATAGGAATAACATATAGGATGGTGAGTTTACCAGTATTGTGCATGGTTCAATTTATAAAAAAGTATTGGAGGGTAAATTTTGGAGAGTATAAGAAAAATTTTAATTGTGGATGATGATACTCTTTTTCTTAATCTTCTTGCACAGGCATTAAGAGAACGAGGGCATATTGTTACAACAGCTTCTGGCGTTCAGGAAGCCAAGAATGCTTTTTTGGCAGATGATTTTTCCCTGGTATGTTCTGACATTCGGATGGCTGACGGAACAGGCTTTGAACTACTTGATTATATAAGGACATCTTTTACAAAATTGCCAGCCATCATAATGAGTAGCTATTTGACCCGTGAGGATCGTTTTGAGGCTCGAATAGCAAAGGTGTTCTGGGTAGAAAAGACAGATAAAAATCTCGTAGATATTATAGTAAATTATGAAAAATAAAACACATATGCCGGTATTAAGAAAAATTTTTTGGAAAATCATCCTGATTGTAGGTGGAGTATTGCTATGTATTTTATTTGTTGCTATTACTGTTGTCTGGTCGCTGACAGATTATATTTTTAGAAAATTAGAAAGAGAAGTCTAGTGGACGGAGACAGAACAGGAATAATAAAGGATGGGATTTACCAAGAATGTAGTTAATAGGTTTGTGACCGATTAACAAATTAAGGAGGAACTGTTATGCTGCGTAAATTGATTTCCGGATTGCTGCTCCTGGCGGCATTGACGACAAGCCTTACGGGGTGCGGCATGGATTTGGCCCGCGGTATCATTAGGGAGTATGAAGATAATAAAGACGGTATTAAAAGTGAGCTTCATGAACTGAAAGATGGTATTAAAAATGAATTTAATGACTGGATGAGTTCTATCAGCCGATACTCCCTCACTAGGGACAAAAGCTTAAAAGGCAAACGGGAACTCGGTATTGATGATTATGTTGGAAGTTATGAAGCTGAGTACACCCGATTTAACGGGGAAAAATATATCTTCGGCGGTACTTCGATGGAACGTGAAAATGGCAGCACACTGAAAGTGACTTATTCACTTAATATTAAATCCGGTACGGCTGCCCTTTATTGGCTCGGAAGTACAGATGAGCATATCATTTTGGGAGATAAGGAAGAACATATGATTGCGGAAGTGACTGCCGAGGACGTTTACGAGTTTACTTTTAATGCCGGAGATAATTTTATCGTTCTCAAAGGTGATGATTTCACTGGAAGTCTGTCACTTAAGGTTGAATGACCAAAGCCGCTGGCATTGCCGCATACATAATGTTTTATTGAGTATTCAGAGAAAGGTAATAGATAAGGGTGGCGGCTACAGGTTTATAGGAAAAATAAGAGTTGGTAGCAGGTATCTGGGAACAGGTGTGTCTATCAGCTCTTTTGTATGCCGCACTATACAGAAAAACTGTCGGTGGCAGTTTTCTTGTATTGTCGATGATAGAGTTGAGATAATATGCTTATAGAGGTAAAATAAGTTGTGGCTGTAAGTGAAATGGAAGTGTATAAAGAAGCTCAGGAGTTATTTCTAAGGAGATTAAGCAGCTGATAAAAGGATGGTGAAAATAAATGAAATGGATTTTATTAGTTGAGGATGATTTGAGTTTAATAAATGGCTTATCCTTTGCCGTGAAAAAGCAGGGATATATGCTAGATGTTGCACATACCAAAGATGAAGCGGACCGGTTATGGGAAAACGGAGCATATGATTTAGTGATTTTGGATGTATCCCTGCCGGATGGTTCTGGATTTGACATATGTAAAAGAATACGGCAGGCCTCGAAAGTGCCGATTATGTTTCTGACCGCTATGGATGAAGAAACAGATATTATCATGGGGCTGGATATCGGCGGCGATGACTATATCACAAAACCGTTCAAGCTGGCGGTGTTTATGTCGCGAATCAATGCCCTGCTTAGAAGGAGCGATAATTTTAATCAGGCGGATACGGAATTGAATTCTAACGGTATAAGGGTTCAGCTTCTGAAAGGAGAAGTATATAAAAATAATGTGCAGGTCGAATTAACGGCGAGAGAGTATAAATTGTTATGTTTATTCATGGAAAATCCAGATGAGGTTCTTTCCCCGGAGCAGATTCTAAATCGGTTATGGGACTGTGATGAAAACTATATAGACAATAATTCCCTTACGGTATATATACGCAGACTGCGGACAAAGATTGAAGATGATCCGGGTAAGCCCAAAAGGATCGTGACCGTCCGTCGCATGGGTTATAAGTGGAACACGGCTGAATGAGGTGCATCATGAAAATACTGGCAAACAGAAAAATTAAGGCTTTATTTTATAAAATTATGGTTTGTATGCTGATATTTATCGTGGTTTCCGTGTCATTCATGATGTTTGAACTTAACAATGCAGCACTTTATATTCTGTTATGCGCTTTGTTCATGTGTATTGCGATTATGGCAGCCTGTTATGGATACTTTAAAGAACAGAATGAAATTATGGAAAATGCAGTGGCTCAGATCACAGAATACATTTCCGGTAACAGGGAGACGAGGATAGAATGTGATGAAGAAGGGGAAATGTACCGGCTGTTCCATGAGGTAAATTCTCTGGCTGCCATTCTGGACGCAAATGTAGAAAATGAGAGAAAATCGAAACAGTTTTTGAAAAATACCATATCGGATATTTCCCATCAGCTGAAAACTCCTCTTGCGGCATTGAATATTTATAACGGACTTCTGCAGGGGGAAACGGAAGAACTGCCGCAAATTCAGGAGTTTGCGGCACTGTCAGAAAAAGAACTTGACCGGATCGAAACGCTGGTACAGAATCTGCTGAAGATTACGAAGCTGGATGCCGGTTCCATTGTATTTGAAAAGACCTCGGAAAATGTGGCGGATATGATGGGAGAAGTGGAACTGCACTTTGCATACCGTGCTAAGCAGGAAGAGAAGGAACTGGTGCTGACCGGGGATGAACATATTTCACTGCTTTGTGGCCATGACTGGATGATAGAGGCAGTAGAAAATATTGTGAAAAATGCCTTTGACCACACAGAAAAGGGGAATTTTGTCTGGATTGAATGGAAAAAGTCTGCATCTGTAGTTCAGATTATCATAAAGGACAATGGGAGCGGCATCCAGCCGGAGGATTTGCACCATATATTCAAGAGGTTTTACCGGAGCCGTTTTTCTAAAGACAAGCAAGGCATTGGCCTTGGTCTTCCTCTCGCAAAAATGATTGTTGAATCGCACAATGGCACGATAGAAGTGGACAGTACGTTAGGAGCCGGAACAACCTTTACCCTGAGTTTTTTAATCCCTACAAAATTGTAGGCTTACAGTAATATTACAGTAAGGTTTGGATGGTATACTTTCATCGAATTAAAAATATGAGAAAGAGGTGCTTATAATATGGATTTATTAGAAGTAAGATCAATTTCCAAAACTTACGGCAGTGGTGAAACATCCGTACGGGCATTGAAGAAAGTCAATTTTTCTGTCCCAAAGGGTGAGTATGTGGCTATTGTCGGGGAATCAGGCTCCGGAAAAAGTACATTACTCAATATGATTGGTGCGTTGGATAACCCGACATCAGGAAAAGTGCTGATCGACGGCAAAGATATTTTTGCAATGAAGGAGAGCAAGTTGACGGTTTTCCGCAGGAGGAACATCGGCTTTATCTTTCAGGCATTCAACCTGATCCCAGAGCTTACTGTTGAGCAGAATATTATCTTCCCGGTACTGCTTGATTATCAGAAACCGGATAAGAAGTATCTGGAGGAGCTTTTGGAAGTTCTTAACTTGAAAGAACGCCGGAACCATCTGCCGAGCCAGTTATCTGGAGGTCAGCAGCAGAGGGTGGCAATCGGGCGTGCGTTGATTTCACGGCCTTCGCTGATACTCGCTGACGAGCCGACTGGAAATCTGGACACGCAGAACAGCAGTGAGGTAATTACTTTGCTGAAAAATGCGTCAAAGAGATACGCACAGACTATTATTATGATTACGCATAATCGGAGCATTGCACAGACTGCAGACCGGGTACTGCAGGTGTCGGATGGTGTGCTGACCGATCTGGGGAGGTGCAGTGAATGAAAAGCTATCTTAGTCTTGTGCCGATTTCTGCAAAGGTCCGCAGGCGGCAGAACCGTATGACAATTCTATGCATTATATGTGCTGTTTTTCTTGTGACTGCGATTTTCAGTGTAACAGACATGATGATTCGGACGGAAAGCAGCATCATGTTGAGCAAGCATGGAAACTGGCATCTTCAACTGGATCATATCTCACAGGATATTGCAGAGGAAATCTGTAGACGTACAGATGTTACCGACGTAGGTGCATCTTCCGTGTTTAACTATGAAGGAGGGCAGCCGTATCGTATTCGCGAAAAAAAAGCTGTCTTATATGGTACCGAAGAAACCTATATGAACCAGATCTCAAATGGAATTACGGATGGGGCTTTTCCGCAGAATGATAGTGAAGTTATGCTTAGCCCAAATGCTGTAACAGCATTTGGAGCACAGATTGGAGAAAATGTAACCTTGCATACCCCTGCCGGAGATGCAACGTTTAAAATATCTGGGTTTGGTACAGAGGATAAAGGATATTATGAAAATCAGACCTATTTAGTAGGGGTATATATGACACAAACAGCATTTGCCTCCATTATGGAGAATAATGGAATTACAGACAATGAGCCAGCCTATTATGTGCAGTTCGAGGATGCGACGAAAGCAACCAAAGCCATCACAGAATTGCAGGCACAATATCAGCTGCCGGCGGAAAACATCTCAGAAAATACCGGTGTAATGGGTATGGCAGGGCAAAGCAGCAATACCGCTATGAAGAATTTCTACGGAATTGCAGTGATTCTGTTTATTATAGTGCTCTTAGCAGGCGTACTGATGATCTCTGGTAGCATGAACAGCAATATAGCCAATCGGACACAGTTCTTTGGCATGATGCGCTGTATTGGCGCAAGCCGCCAGCAAGTCATCCGCTTTGTGCGGCTGGAGGCATTGAATTGGTGCAAGATAGCAGTACCCGCTGGAATCCTTATGGGTACAATCATCAGTTGGGGCATCTGCGGGGTACTCCGCTATGTTGTCGGTGGTGAATTTGCTGTGACACCGGTGTTCAAAATCAGTCCTGCCGGTCTTATCAGCGGAGCCGTGGTAGGAATTGTAACAGTACTTTTGGCGGCACAATCCCCGGCAAAACGTGCTGCTAAGGTTTCCCCTATGTCAACAGTTTCCGGTAATATGGAAAACACAGCTACTGTTTACCATGCCGCAAAGATAGGTGTTGGGAAAATTGACTGTTCTTTGGGCATACATCATGCAGTAGCATTAAAGAAAAACTGGTGTTTATTGACAGCCTCTTTTGCTCTCTGTATTATATTGTTTCTTTCTTTTTCCATTGTGATGGATATGGTACGGTTGTTGCTGCCATCACTAAATGTTGCCTCAGCGGATCTTGCGTTAGCCAGTTATAGTAATGAAATGGTTCTTGACCGTGATTTGGTTGATGAAATCAGAAAAATAGATGGCGTTACAAATGCTTATGGCAGTAGCTATATGGGTAATATTCCTGCAACATCTTCAAGAGCTGGGATAGACCATATCAATATTGTTTCCTATGATGATACGCTGTTGGACTATGCAAAAGGAAATATTGCTCAGGGAACCTTGAATGAAGTTTATGGAGACAGCAACAAGGTTGCGACAGTCTTTAATAAAAACAACTCCCTAAAAGTCGGCGATACCATTCAGATTGCAGGCACTGAGGTTGAGATTTCCTGCGCCCTGTCACAAGGACTGTTTGGCGATGATCTGATTATCATCTGTTCACAGGAAACGTTTGACCGCCTCATGGGACAGGAAAAATATGGTTTGATTGGTGTTCAACTGGGAAAAGATGCTACAGATGAAACAGTAGCACAAATCAGAAAACTTGAAAATGACGATATCGCTGTTACTGACCAACGGGAAAGTAATCGGACGAACAACACAACTTATTGGGCATCACGGATTGTTTGCTATGGATTTTTAGCAATTATTGCGGTCATTACTCTATTTAATATTATTAACAGTATTTCTATGAGTGTATCTGCGAGAACAAAACAGTATGGTGCAATGCGTGCGGTTGGCATGGACAATAAACAGCTTACACGAATGATTTCTGCGGAAGCCTTTACCTATGCTGTTTCAGGTCTGATATTGGGTTGTGGAATGGGAATTCCTTTCAGCCGTTTTCTGCATACGCTGATGATTACACGTCATTTTGGAGTGGCATGGCATTTGCCGATTGTATTGCTCGCTGTAGTAACAGTTTTTATTTTTGTTTCTGCTGTTATTGCAGCCCATGCTCCATCTAAACGGATATGCAATATGGCGATTACCGCAACAATTAATGAATTGTAAGTAAAAGGTTGAAAATATCCTGCCGGACAGAGTAAGTCTCTCGTTCGGCAGAGATATTTTAAGAAAGGGGGGGCGACTAGGAGGGACTGGGAAATGTGTAGGATTTCGTTTATTCTATTTTTAATGGTTACCTTTTTCTGTATTTCTGCAGTATACACGCCGGCGAAATGGATGCGGGACATGGCAATCACAGATATGATAAAGAACCTGTAAATGAAACAATAGATAAAACTGCGGCACAGTGGAGATGAAAAGCCGCTGCACTGCAGAATATTTTATACATCAGTTTTAGAATGTGAGAATGGAACATGGAAAATAAGGATTTGCAGGGGAGAATACAATATGAACCTAACATATAAAAGAGCAACGGTTGAAGATATAAATATATTGGTAGAAACAAGAATAGAGGTATTAAGGGCAGCTAATAAACTTTGCTCTGATACTGATATGAGTGAAGTGAAAAGGCAATCTTATAGCTACTATCAAAAAGCACTTTGTGATGGCTCTCATATTGCGTATTTGATTTTTAATGATAGCTGTTGTATTGGAGCTGGTGGTGTTAGTTTTTTCCAAGTAATGCCGACCTATCACAATCCAAGTGGAAATAAGGCGTATATAATGAATATGTATACTAACCCTAAGTACAGAAGAAAGGGGATTGCCTATAAAACATTAGATATGTTGGTTAAAGATTCTAAGAGCAAAGGTATCTCGTCTATTTCATTAGAAGCGACGGATATGGGGCGACCGTTA
>Ga0137308_101345_pt1 | contig 24933 bp, 23 predicted proteins | sample Inofrocosms_June_FD_97181 | JGI IMG/M metagenome (GOLD analysis project Ga0137308, IMG submission 97181) | Mouse cecal microbial communities from Vienna, Austria - N-Acetylneuraminic and N-Acetylglucosamine D2O microcosms_June | ecosystem: Host-associated > Mammals > Digestive system > Large... | reverse complement strand
TACAAGGTTACAAGAACACGCAGTTAATGGAAGTGTGGGGAGAACCAGACAGCTGCCTGTCGGGAATGTGGGGCGACATTTGGGAAACCAATAACACATATTACCTCATTGTTTATTATGACAGCAATGGTGTTGTTGAACATATTATGGTTATGAATCAAGATTAACAAATTCTGCTTGCAGAACTGGAAAAATCGTGATTGGAGGCAGTAAATGAACATGGGTAATATTTTTGGCTTTGAAGAAACAGAAAAGATGGGTGTCAGAAAAGGCGTCGTTTTTTATTTTAACGATTGGATTGATGAAAAAATCATTTCCATATTGGAGGAGATAATAGAGCAGTTTCTTTCCCTGACACAGGCGCAATTTACAAAGAAATATAATGGAGAAAACAGTGCTTATGTCAATCGGAGAAATATTCGTGGCGGATGGAAAAAGATTTTTCATCGGGAATTTGACAACAAGAGTTTTGACAGCTCAAACATTTTGATATTAGACAACTGTACTTCACAAAATTTGCAGACAGTTTACGCCTGCGTGAAGCCGAGTAATTATAAGGCTCCGTCCATAGATTATTTTGTGTACAGTTATCTCTATTTTCAGTGTCCGCTTGATATAGAATGGTCAACTATCTATCAATTTATGGAGTATGTAAACAGCAAGCTGACAATCCATTACGCCAGCGCGGGATATGAGATGGCGTTCAATGATCTCTGTCCTAAGAGTGCAGGGTACGGTGTGAGAGCCTTGAAACAGTTAGACTATGTAAACAGCGAATATACAGAATGGGGAGAGCTTTGCTTAAGTACACGTTTTGGTGTTCCATGCCCGAATTTTATACAAATCCTATGGCCGGAATTAACGCAAAAAATAGAATCCGAAATCCCCAATGAGTTACATGGAAAATTAGGAAATGCCAATCTGTTTCTTGACATACTTGATCGTAAATCCGGGAAAATGCCTGAGCCGACATTGGAGCAGATAGAAACCAGGTATCAAAAACTGTATTGGTTGCTGAAACCAATTCTTGTGTCGCCTGAACGACCTATGTTTATGAAAAAAGAGGATTGGGAGAAGCGTCTAAGGCGGTTTGAAAAGAAACAATCATAACTTCAAGTTTGCAAGGGAGTGCGTTACATGAAAGTGAGTAATTATTTATCTGGTGCAGTAAGACAATTTTCGTATTGGTTTGTGCATGGGACATTAGGATATCCTATTTTAGCGGGAATTGATTATTTGAATGAATTAGATGAAGACAGCAGCTGTATGGAACAGGCATTTTCGATATTTATGAATAACATTGAGTTAGATAATGAGGGAAATATATAACCTATAAAATTAAAATTTTTAGGGAGGGTATAAATGACAGCAGAAGAAATTTTTTGTGATTTGTTCGATAAATATGGTGAGGATTTTAACTGGTATATGGTGCCTTTCTCACAGTCAAATGGCATATTTGTTGAAGAATTAAAAAAAGAGATTGGAGAAAGACATTTTTTATATCATAAAAAAGTCTGGGCAGTAGCAAAATGTGAATCTAATGATGATGTTTTATATGTTACTGATGGAGAACAGGGTGCAGATACTTACTATATTTTTCATCTGACTTATTCAAAGCAGAATTTAGAGGGGTTCCCTAAGTATGAAAAATTTGCAGACATATATGCAGTAAAAGAATTTATTGAACAGGCATTTATAAAAACTATATAAAGTAACATTCAATTTGTGTGGGGTTCATAACGGTTAAACGGAATGTACCAACATAACATAAAAGAAAAGAGGGTAAAAACAAGCATGAAAGCTGCTATGCAATATCAAAATAAAACTCCGGAAGAGATTGTTTGTCAATACAAAATGAGACTTCGGACTAAGCAGGGGCTTCTCATACTGATCTTGCTGCTATATATCATTATCAATATTAAGGGAATCTGGTGGAGTGATGATGGCATGGCAGATGTATTGCTTAAACTGTTCATTCTAATTGTGATCACTTTTCCAATCAACGTCTGGATTTCCGGGGATTTTATGTCTCTGAATCTGATTCTGAACCAGGACTGCGATCCGGTAACTTATGTTCGGGTGATGCGCCTGCTTGAAAAAGTACATAAAAGAAAGCGGAGCGCCGTGGCTATACGTATCAATGAGGCATCCGGCCTTATGTGGTCCGGACAGTTTTCTGATGCCCTAGCTTTGGCGGAGCCTTTGCGTAAGTACAAATTAAGTGTTAATTATCAGATTTCTCTTTTGAACATTCGTTTTAACTGTTATAGAAAAATGGAAGATTTGGAAAGGGCAATGCAGGTTAAACATGAGGCGGAGGTTCTTGTTTCCTCATTCACAAAAGCATCCTTACAGAGAACAGGGCAGGAGCTGCTGAACGTTATGGATGCCAGCCTGGCCCTGTGGCGGGGGGATCATGAGACATACCGCCGTATGGAGGAAGCCCGAAGCGCCAGATATACGGCCAAGCTTCAAAAGGTGGTTTCTGCCGTATGCCTTGCGGATGTTGATATTGCCTGTGGAGAACTAAAGAACGCCGGAATACATCTGGAATATGCAATCCAGGAGGGTGGGACTTTGTATGTGGTGGAAGATGCCCGGCGTATGCTGGCGGAACTGACGCAAAAGGAACGGATGAAAGGAACAGGCTATGGGGAAGGGACAGTTAAAATCTAAAATAGAAGAGCAGCAGACCGTCTATCAAGCTCTGAAAGCAGGAAATGATGGCACAGTCCGCTATAAGGAATTTCATAACGGGGAGTGGGGGACGGATGACGAAAATTATACAAACCGCCTGCGGCTGGCGTATTACCTTCTGTACTGCCATATCGAGGATGAAGAGACGGTTGCTTTCCTTTTTGGGGAGGAACTGAAAGACAGGGAGCGGAATTCATTTCAGGGGATAGGAAGTACACTCCAAATACTGACTCACCTTATCGGGAAATACAATGGAGATGGAAAATATGCCGGTTTATTGGAGCAGGCAAAGAGCGCAAACTTTGACTGCGCCTGCGGCTATGACCCGGACGGACAGATGGAGGATGACTTTGAGGCAAACAGCCTGCTGGATTGTATCTATCTATGTCAGGAAATGGAATACAAAGATGTGATGGGAAGTCTGGTGGACGAGTGGAAAGAGAATACCACAGAATGGTCCGCTCCCAACCGCAGGGTACTGATCGACTTTAACACGTTTCTGGGAAGAGATGCAGAAAATGAAAGACTTTATCAAGAACAGCTGGCGGAGATCCTGTCAACAGAAAGAAGCAGCACAAGAGATATCATTTCCGGGTATAAAAATCTGATCCGGCATTACATACATACATGCGATTATGGAAAGGCACTCTGTTTATGCGAAAAAGTAATCAAAACCACGGATTACGGACAGATCCGTACGATCCGGCTGTTCAAGGATATTCTGGAAGCCTGTTTTGAGGTTACGGCAAATCATACTAAGGCGGCAGCTGGCTTGTGGAAGTGGGCAAAGACGGAACTGCAGAAAGTCCCACAGTCGAGCTGGTATGGAAATTTATATACAAAGGGGATCGCGGCGGCAAAAGCCATGAACGATCCGTATGCAAAACAGTTAGAGCAGGAATATGAAAGCTTTCTTGTAAATTTCAAGAGATAGAATACAGGGAGGCGCTGGTATTTTTGGAGGAAAACACAAAATGATAGATAAATTTTTAGACTGTATGAAAAACCGGGGCTGGACAGTAGAGACGAATAAAGAACAGAAATTCTGCCTGCCTGAGCCAATGAAAAGCAGGTATACCGGCTACCCGGAAAGCTGGGTGGAATTTGTTTCTACTGTAAAAAGTATGATACGAGGAGATGAGGAAGCCTGGTTTTTATGCTCAGAAGATTATGATGTGCAGGGAGACAAAGCATGGCAATGGAATGAATGGGAACTGCTCAGCCTGGAGGCCGCAGGAAATGACGCAGCATGGAAGGATGAGATCAGAAAATTCTGGGACGGGCATCTTCCTGTCTTCTTATCTCTGGAAAGCGGTTATGCTTATTATGCAATCTCCATAAAAGAAGGCAGTATTGTTTATGGCAGTGAACCGGAATTCGAGGAATGCAAGATAGTTGCTGATTCTTTTGAGGATTTTATGAAAAAGATAATCCGTGGCGAACTCCAGCTATGAAAATATGCCTTTCCATAAAAAGAAATTTGAGAAGAAAAATAATGACAGTAAAGGAAATTAGGAGGATCTTTTAGCATGAAGCAGTATGGAATCGATCCAAGGCTTGTAATCTGGATACAAAAGAATACAGGGCATGACTTACAGACGTTCAGCGATCTGGCAAAGATCAAATGCCTGGACAGCAGAAAAAGAAACTTTTCTGCCGTAAAGAAGATAGAAGATGTGCGTCTCCCCTCCTGGCTGGTGATAAAGGATGATGATTTTTCCTTAATTGGGGAAATGACGAAGCTAAAACAGCTGTCTTTCCATGACGTTGCGATTGATGACTATTCTTTTCTGAGCAGGTGCAGAAATTTGAATACCCTCAATCTACAGGATACCAACTTTTCAGACTGCCGTCTGCTGACGGAATTCCCGGCTTTGAAGAAAGTATTTCTGCCTGCTTACAGCCAATTGGAACATACGGAGGTATTGGAACAGTTATCTTGCCTGAAAGAGATAAAAGAAGAAAAAGCGAAAGAACAGAGAGAGGAAGAAAAGCCTCAAGTGGAGATAAAAACTTTTGCAGAAAGTCCAGTATCAAGCGGGCCACTGCATTTGGGAGATACAGTGCATTTAAGTATTGACGGTATGGGGATTGTCCTGTTTTCCGCAGAGGTTATGAAGGATGTTGTTCCAGGAAGTAATTTTCTGACAGCGGAATTTACGAATCCGAAACAGGTAGGGGAACACATCAGAAAAGGGGATATTACGGCTTTCTGTATAGGGACGGGCGGTGATTTCACACTCTGGCTCCGATCCGGTTATCCGGATTCCAATGCCCAGAAGGAGTTCCCGATAATGATCCGGCTGGCGCTGGAAGTAAGAGGCGGTTCTTTACAGTTCTGCGATCTGTTCTGGTTAAGTGCCTGGAATACGGATTTTCCACAGGAGCAGATATTATCTCTGCCGGATGGATACTATCATATAACGGTCTGCACGAAAAAGCCGGAATCCGGATACTGGGGGGACGACCAGATTATTTGTCTCTATTTTAATGAATTGGAAGAAATGCCGGAGCTTACATGGCCTGGAGTTCCTTACCTGTTTACGGAAGAGCAGGAGATAGAAACGCAAGAAACAGGCACACAGGGGCAGAACAAAAGAGACTATATGGAAATGATCCGACAGCTGTATGCGGTGGAAACGCTGCAAGGTTATACAGACGAAGAGATTGCTATCGTGAAAAAATATTTTGACCCATTGCCTTTGGCGCTGGAGGCATTCTGGAAAAGCGCTGCACGCACAGAGGCAATTCATAAGGTACAGGATCAATGGATTAAGCCAGAAGATTTTGAAAAGTGGGTCTGGTTAAGAGAAGGCGATTATCTGGTAATTCTGATTGAAAATCAGGGATGCTGCCGGGTAGGAATCCGAAGAAAAGATTTGACCAAAAAAGATCCGCCAGTTTATGTGGCAGCGAATAAGACAGATGACCAGAAATGGACGTTATGTACTGGAACATTCAGTGAATTTCTGCTGGCTGCCCTTGCCTATGAAGCTATATTTGCGTTTCCCTTTTGCAGAGAGGAACTTGTCTACTGGCTTATGGAAGAGGAATTGGAAACTGTCCAATCCGGCCTTGAAAAGCAACCGTTTGGGCTTCATGGTTGGCTAGAAATGGATTTGAGCTTTTATAGCAATGCTTCTGACAATATGGCTGTCATTATGGATTGCGGCGATCTGGAAGTGCTTTGTGGAGCAGCCAGTGAGGAAGGATATGAGAAACTGATGGATGTTATGAAAGACCTTGGAGAAGCAATATAACGGAGGAGGTCATCAAGTCGCCGCATCCGCAGGCTTTATTAAGGGGAAGCCTTGTTTCCCCTTCGCTGGAGGCAGCGATAATGAACGCCAAATATGTCAATGCCGTCCCGCTTTACCGGCAAAAGAACGGAAAACCCGCCGCCATCTGAGCGTAAAGCCCCTGGTGGAGACTTATTTCACCCGGGTGCGTGAAACCCTTCCGAAAGTGCCGCAGAAAAGCAGGACGTGGGAAGGCTTCAGCTATTCCCTTAACCAAGAGAAACATCTGGATGATACAGACCGTAGTTTTCTGGATGACCTGCTCCCCTGGTCACCAAGCCTACCAGCGAATTGCCATAAGCCTGATAAAAGTGAAGTGAAATAAAGACTGGAGCAAATCTGTTTCTATCATACAGGTTTGCTCTTGTTTTGTATAGGTACTCACTATCTACCGTTTACACTTAAACGATGTGTAATCCCTTGTAATAGGAGATTAAATATCTTTATATAAGAGATAAGAATTCTTATTTGCATAGTTGATATTGTTCGTTCAAACGGATATAATAGACACAGCACGATTTAAGGAGGTTAGAAATGTTTGAATATATGACAGCACAAGAAGCCGCAGAACTTTGGGGAATCTCGGTACGCCGAGTGCAGCGGCTTTGTAAAGAAAATCGGATAGAGGGAGTATTAAATGTGAATCGGGTATGGCTTATTCCGAAAGGTACAGAGAAACCTTTAGACAAGCGGAGAAAATCTGAAAGAGGTGGTATTCGTGAATAGTAAAATATTATTGGTAGATGATGAAAAAGACATTGTAGATTTGATGGAAAATGTGTTACGGCAGGATGGCTTTCAGAATATTCAAAAAGCATATACAGGTATGGATGCGTTGGAAATGTGCAGAGAGTTTCAACCAGATGTAATTGTACTGGATATTATGCTTCCAGATATTGATGGTATAGAAGTATGTAAAAAAATACGTGAATCTTCAATATGTTCTATTCTTTTTCTTTCTTCAAGGAATGATGATATTGATAAAATACTTGGGTTGTCAAGTGGTGGGGATGATTATATAACAAAACCTTTCAGTCCACGGGAAATTGTGTTCCGAATTAAGGCACAGATCCGCCGTCAGCAATATCAGACTACTGCACAAACAGATGATAAAAATTTGGTTATTGTTGGTACCCTGTCATTAGATAAAGATAGCAGCCGTATCTATAAGGACGGAAAAGAAATCAGTCTGACCGGACGAGAATTTTTACTCCTGGCGTATTTTATGGAAAATGCGAATAAGATTATCAGCAAAGACCGTCTGTATGAGCAAGTCTGGGGAGAAAGCGGTGGCATTTGTGATAATACGATTATGGTTCATATCCGACATCTTCGTGAGAAAATTGAAGAAACGCCTTCAAATCCCAAGCTACTTATTACGGTTAAAGGTTTAGGCTATAAATTAAAGAAAAGGATTGACTAAATGAAAAAATCTGGTTATCGCTCCATATTACATATATATTTGATGTTTTTTCTGGCAGTATTTATTGTGATAGCATTTGCTGGTTTCCTTATTCTTTCCATTATTACAGTTCATGCGCCTGCTGATTCTTTTGCAAGAAGCGATTATCCAATGGAATTTACAAGAGAGTTTGGAGAACAGATTATTTTTATAGATGATATACCCGGGATTAAGCAGTCTGGTTTGGAATTGTTGCAATCAAATCAAGCAGGGATACAGATATTAAACGACAGTGGGCAGGAAGTAGCTGGTTATCAAAAACCTCAAAATGCTAAAGATTTTTACTCTGATGCAGAACTTTTAGAGATATGCCAAACAGGACATAGTGGGGACAGTCAGACAACATTGTTTATTGGAACTTTATCACATAAAGGAACGGACTTCACATATATTATTTATTTTCCGATGAATATTTCAAAAATTACTATGTATTTGAATGGTGATAAATTTACAGCGGGAAAATCAATCATATTATGGTGTATCAGTGCTGTATTTTTCATAATGCTTATATCTGGTTTTATATATGGTTTTTGGATAACAAAAACCATAAATCGTATGTCTGCATCTATCAAAAATATTGCAGGGCGTTCCTATGTGCCTATACTAAATCAGGGGGCTTTTAATGATGTATTTGAGAGTTTAAATGAATTAGACATGGAAATTAGAGAAAGTGATAACTTAAAAAAGCAGACAGAAAAGATGCGTAAGGACTGGATTGCAAACATTACACATGATTTGAAAACACCGTTATCTCCCATAAAGGGATATGTGGAGGTATTGTCTGAGCAGGAATGTTCATCTGACGAAAAAATAAAAAGATATTCACAAGTGATGTTAAAAAATGTTTCTTATATGGAATCATTGATTGATGATTTAAAACTTACCTATCAATTAGAAAATGGTATGATTCCCATTCAGCTTGAAAAACAGAATTTTGTCAGTTTTTTAAGAGAACTTGTGATTGATATTTTAAACAATCCAGAGTACGAGAGTCGTGTTATTCAGTTTGATTCTCAAGAAGAATGTATTACATTTTCTTTTGATCGCAAATTATTGACAAGAGCTTTTCAAAATTTGATTGTAAATGCATTTATTCACGGCAATCAGGATACAGAGATGTCTATAAAAATTTTAGTAAAGGATAATATCATGGAGGTCATGGTTTCTGATAATGGAAATGGTATGTCTTCTGATGAAATAGTTCAGTTGTTTCAGAGATATTATCGGGGGACAAATACAAAAAAGAAAACAGCAGGAACGGGATTAGGTCTTGCCATAACGAAAAGCATTATTGAAGCACAGGGCGGAAATATCATAGTGGAAAGTGAAATTGGTGTTGGAACAGATTTTAGAATTTGTTTTCCAGTCACTTAAGGATTCCTGATTATTGCTAGGTGGCTTCGAGGTATTTTAAGGTTAATTAAGGTTGCCAGCAAGTGAGATTAAGGTTGATAGCTTATTATTTGAATTGTAATAGCTATCAGCCTTTTTTGTGTTTTACGGATGGAGGTGAAAAAATGAGATTAAAAGTAAAAAGAGGCATTCCAATATTGATTACCGTTGTTATTACGTTATTGGTGGGATTTGTGTTGATGGCATTTATGTTTCGTCCCCAAGTATTGGATATAAAGGATGTTGATTTCAATACGATTACTGACGGAGAGTATATAGGAATATGCCAGAATAAAATACTCCTCGCTGTTGTCAAAGTCCATGTGAAAGACCATGAAATAAGCGATATTGAAATTTTAGAACATAAAGATTCCTATATGGAACAGGCAAAACAAATTGCTGATGATGTATGTTTCAATCAATCTTTAGAAGTTGACGCTATTTCTGGTGCAACATTGACAAGCAAGACAGTATTGAAGGCAATTGAAAACGCATTAACAGAGAATCCATAATGATTTTCTACGAAAGAAAGCAGGTGTGAATTTGAAGATTATTTTGAAATACATTCTCACGAATGTAAAAGAAAGAAAAACACGGACTATCGTTATGATGCTGTCAATACTGCTTTCCACTGTACTATTATTCGTTTCTTTTTCAATCGGCACGTCCTATGAAAACGCACAACGAAAAATGGCTCGTGGAATTGCGGGAACTGCAACGGTGTCCGTCAGCCCAAAGGATGCAAATCATGTTGTGGATTTAAACGACATTCCAGAATTATCTTCCGTACAGACTAAGGTTGGTTTGTTAAAGGGGAGAGCTTTGTATCACGAAAATGGATATTATGAAACAATTGATTTGATAGCTTCTGACCTAACGCTCTTAAATCAAATAAATAAACCCCGATTAGTGGATGGCGGAGAAATCAAGGATTTTACGGGAAATCAGATTATTTTGCCAGACCGTTTTACTTCAAAATACGGAATTGAAAAGGGTGATACCGTTACGCTTCAGATTGGTGGCATTCCTATCTCGTTTGAAGTAGCCGAAATTGCCCGTTATGATACTGTTTTTCTAAGACATACCAGAGGGGCAACAGCTTTACTTCCGAAATCTACATTGGAGGAAATCTTACAATATGAAAAGGGGTATAGTGAGATTTTAATTGAGCCTGCTATGGGCGTTTCTACGGATGAGTTGATAGACACGTTATCGAAAGAGCTTTCCGATGGTTCCCTTCTTGTATCGAAAGTAGTAAATGAAACTCAGATAGTTGCTGATGCAAGGCAAAAGTCAATGCCATTTTTTCTCATTAGTTTTTTTTCCTTAACGATGAGTGTTTTTATCATTTACAGCAGTTATAAGGTCATTACATTAGACCGCTTACCCATAATTGGAACATTCCGCAGTATTGGGGCAACCCAAAAAACAGTAACCCGTATTCTGATGCTTGAAAGTGCTTTGTATGGCTGTATCGGGGGTATCATAGGGATTCCGCCTGGTATTGGTGCTTTAAAACTGATTTTACAAGGCATGGGAGATTCTTTGTCGCAGGGAATAGAAATTCCAATGGTTATTACTGGAACAGCGGTTTTGCTGTCCTTTGGAGTTGCGGTTACAGTTTCAATGCTTAGTGCATGGATTCCCGTCCGACGTGCAGGCAGATTGCCAATCAAGAGTATCATTTTGGGTGTTATAGAAGAAAGGCATATGCCCAATCGCTTAATTGTTATTATTGGCGTTCTGTTGTTTGCTGTATCCGTAATTTTGCCAAATGTTGCTTCTGGAGGGATGCTGTATCTTGCGGGAGGCTTCTCCTTATTAGGATTGATAGTTGCAACAATCTTAGTGATTCCGCTTCTTGTCAATCTCCTCTCGAAAGGTCTGGAACGTGTGTATGCAGTCATTTGGGGAAATGAGGGGATGTTAGCATCAAGAAATATGAGGGATAACAAAAATATAACACAAAATATAACTTTGTTGTTTATCAGTATTTCCGCTGTTATTGCGATTACGGTAGTTGGAAATTTTGTCAACACGTACATCACGGATGTATTTAACGGAGCTGAGCTTCAAGGATTTGCAGATGGGGAAATGAATCATGATTTTGCCCAACAAATCAAGAAAATGGATGGTATTGAAAAGGTATTGCCAGTTTATGTTTTTAATAACGAAATGCAATGTGAGAATATCGTATTTTCCCGTTTGGAAGCAACGGACAATTTGGAGTGGTACAATTCAATGTTTAATTTGCATTATACAAAGAGAGATATGGAAAGTTCTGCTGTTTCTGAATTTATGGAGACACGTTCTATTGTTTTGAGTGAAGATTGTTTAGAGCGGGCTGGCTTTAGGATTGGCAATACCGTGACATTGGCGAATGGTGTGGGAAGCAATTCTTATGTCATAGTCGGCAGTTTCAAATCAAGGGCAACTGATGTGGAAGCGGTTATCCCGTCCACTTATGCTGTTTTGGATTTTGGTGCTTCAAATTATAACTTTTTAGCATATACCGCTGCTGATCCGGATTCTATTATGGTACAGATACGGGATCTGTTTGGCAGTACACAAAATTGGAGCAGAACCGTGGAGGAATTTAACGCAGATGCCCTTTCTACGGTAGGAGCTTTTTTGAAACCAATGCACAGTATGACATATTTTATTTTGTTACTGGCTGCTGTTGGCATTGTCAATAACCTGCTGATTAACTACATGCAGAAACGGCGTACGATTGCAATGTACAAATCAGTCGGTTTGAGCAACAGGCAAAATATAAAAATTACATTCATCGAAAGTTTTACTTCTGGAATAATTGGGGCATTTGTTGCTATAACGGTGTCTTTCTTGGAAATCCAGACAATTTTTCTGGTGGCAGGCCCCAGAATTTCAATGCTGCCAGAATTAGATTTCAGGGTTTTCCTGTCGGCTGGGACGATGGGCGTTATGATTACTTTGACAGGTTCTGTTGTTCCTATTACAAAAAGCAGAAAAATGAAGTTAGTGGAAGAAATAAAGTTTGAATAATGGAGGACAGGAAATGAAATCAATTACTGGCAATATTGCTATTGAGGGAAAACATATAGTCAAGGATTTTGAACTTGGCAATACAACGACAAGGGTGTTAAAAGATGTTTCAATAAAAGTCTTAAAGGGCGAATTTGTTTCCATTATGGGGCAGTCTGGCTCTGGAAAAAGCACACTCCTATATATTTTAGGTGGTCTGGATACTCCGACCAGAGGAACGGTTTCCATGAATGGGATAGACATATCTAAATTCAATGATGAAAAGATGAGTAAAATCAGACGGCGGAAAATAGGGTTTGTTTTTCAGTTTTATAACCTTATTCCCAACTTGAATGTAGAGGAAAATGTCATGTTGCCCTTGTTATTGGATGGAAAGAAGACACGGGATTATAGAAAGCAGCTTAATGAAATTTTGGAAGTTGTTGGACTAACCGACAGAAGAAAGCACACGCCGAGAGAATTGTCAGGAGGTCAGCAACAAAGAGTCGCCATAGCCCGTGCGTTAATTGGCAGTCCAGAAATCTTGTTCGCAGATGAACCGACAGGAAATTTAGACAGTGCGACAGGTGCTGAAATTATGGATTTATTAAGAGCAATTAATCAAAATAGCGGACAGACAATTCTTATGGTAACACATTCTCCAGAAGCGGCGAAAAGCAGTAATCGTGTGATTACGGTAAAAGACGGAATGATTGAATAAGCAAATAGGTTAAAAATATAGTTTGGATAAGCCCGTCAAATCCGTCATGTCAGTAAAGCGGCTGGTGTATAAGCCGACCAACAGTTTCTACCAGGTATTATCTGCGGAGGCATACACCAGGCACAGGCTGAATGTCCATGCGGTGATCTTTGACGAGTTGCACAGCCGGCCGAACCGGAGTTGTTCAATGTCATGACTAAAGGCTCCGGCGATGCCAGAGTGTGTCTGAAAATTGCTTTCCCGCCATCTCCCCCACAAACCGTGACGCACATCTGCCAGAAAGCAATTTTCAGACACGCTCTGGTAAACTTCCATTCGTCCAGCAGGGAATGCGCCGCTAATATTCAAGAACTTTTCCACCCATAACCGTTTTCACTTTTTCCCTGACAGAATTGTAGTTTACAGCGATATGTTCCAATACTTTGTTTGACATGTCAATAATGGTACATCTTGTATATTCGCTGATGGCTCCCTGACTTAAGGGTTCTTCCAGGGTGTATTGTTGGGCTTTTATTACCTGAATACTATTTTGAAACTGGTATCTGTGATCCGTTTCTCCTCATACCCATCCTGCTGGTTCAGAAAGTGCTCATTTTATTGTATTTTATCACATCGTACAAATTTACTCAATCAGAAAACACATAACTTTAAGCTGGCAGAAATCTGCTAAAAGCAGGGGGCAAAAATCCGGACTCGCGGCGCTCAGGCATGCGGGTTTTTGCCCCTGATACAGATTCCAGCCTACCCGGCATACTGATCATAATGTTCAAGGGCATTAAAATACAGAGCAGATTATTTTTCCGTCTGCTCTATATCCGGTGTAAATTCAGCGATGTCATTTAAAGAAAAACCTTCGCCCAAAATATTCAGTATCATATTCAGTGTGTGGGTAGTAACGGACTTGTTGTTTTTCAGCCGTTGTATCTGTGACCTGCTGACACCGTGATGGGTATAGAGGCTATACTGGCTGATGTCGTTTTCCTTTAAGGTCTGAAAAAGTTTGTCGAATTTAATCATAATATGTGGTGTTTCCCTCCCTTTCCTGCCTGGATATGATTTATTATGCTCCTATAATGGAGACGGGTGTAGTTGCCAAAAATGGAGATGAAAGGGGCCGCTGCTGTAATTTAAAAAAGAAGATATTATACAAGACATTTCCCCCATCTTGATTTATAATAACCGTATGGATTGTGACAGTTCAGGGGGGATCTGGACTGTTACTGTGGATGGACAGTTTACCCCGCCTCTTTGGCGGCAAAAAGAGAGGGATTATGAAAAATAAAAGGCTGACCGGACATCTGGCTGCATTGTTCACGGCCATTGTCTGGGGGACTACCTTTATCTCTACAAAGGTTCTTCTGGTTGATTTCCAGCCGGTGGAGATCTTGTTTTTTCGATTTGTACTGGGATATGCGATATTGTTTGCTGCCTGCCCCCGCCGGTTAAAGAGGGAGAGTGGCAGGCAGGAAGGTTTGTTTGTCCTGGCAGGGCTTTGTGGTATCTGCCTTTATTATCTGATGGAGAATATCGCGTTGACTTACACCATGGCTTCTAATGTGGGAGTAGTCGTGTCTGTTGCGCCATTTTTCACAGCCGTCCTGGCCCACCTTCTGATACCGGAGGGGGAGAAGCTGGGGATGCATTTCTTTGCCGGTTTCACTGTTGCCATGGCGGGGATCGTGCTGATCAGCTTCAACGGTACGAAATTGCAGGTGAATCCCATAGGAGACATACTTTCTGTGGGAGCGGCAGTTGTGTGGGCCATCTATTCACTGCTGAGCCGGAGAATCGGAGGCCTTGGTTATCCGGTGATACCAGCTACCCGCAGGATCTTCTTCTATGGAATTATCTGTATGGTACCTGCGCTGTTCTTTTTTGATTTTCAGATTGGTCTGGACCGGTTTGCCAATATGACCAGCCTTTTGAACCTTCTTTATCTGGGGATGGGAGCTTCTGCCCTGTGTTTTGTCACATGGAACTACGCCGTGAAGGTACTTGGTGCAGTGCAGACCAGCGTGTATATCTATCTGGTGCCGGTCATTACCATCATTACTTCTTTTCTGTTTTTGAAGGAGCCGGTGACCTGGATGTCAGCGGCAGGGACAGCCCTGACCATCGCGGGGCTGGTGGTTTCGGAGTGGAGAGTTAAGGGGGCACGAAAATAGCAGTTTGTTACTGTTCACAGGGCGCATCTTCTTGTCCGGCTACGCCAGACAAGAAGATGCGCCCCATGAACTATAACTGTAAATGTATTGCTCCCTGGTGTAAAAAGTAGTATCATATAAGCAGAAAAAGAGAATGGAGGCAAGGGACTATGTGGCTGGTTTTTGCACTTCTTTCCGCGATATTTGCGGCTGTGACATCAATTCTGGCCAAAATCGGGATCGATGATGTGAATTCGAATCTGGCGACGGCTGTCAGGACTGTGGTGGTGGTTATTATGGCCTGGGGAATGGTGTGTTTGACCAAAGCCCAGGGAGGATTATCCGCAATCAGCAGGAGGAGCTGGCTGTTTCTGATCTTGTCAGGTCTGGCGACCGGGGCTTCCTGGCTCTGTTATTATAAGGCATTGCAGGTGGGGGACGTTTCTAAAGTGGTGCCAGTGGACAAGCTGAGTGTGGTCATAACCCTGATACTGGCCTTTGTTGTGCTTCATGAACCAGTCTCTGCCAGGTCTCTGGCAGGGGGCATATTGATCACTGCCGGAACATTGCTTATGGTGCTGTAGACGGAATCAGACGGAGGAAAAATATATGACGGTCCAAATGCAGCTGACAGAATGGACAATGGAGAATCTTATTCTACGGTTGGTTGTGGCCATGGTTCTGGGTTCTCTCATCGGAATCGACCGGGGGGCCAAGAAGCGGGGAGGAGGGGCAAGGACGGATGCTGCCGTCTGTATGGGGGCGGCCATGGTGATGATGACGGCCCAGTACATGGATTTTGCATTTCCAGGGAAGACGGATATCTCCAGAATGGCTGCCCAGGTGATCAGCGGTGTGGGCTTTCTGGGGGCAGGTTCCATCATTGTGTCAGGACGTCAGGTCAAGGGACTGACCTCAGCGGCCAGTATCTGGATCTGTGCCTGCGTAGGGCTGGCCGCCGGAATCGGGTTTGTGGATGGAGCAGTGCTGGTGACAGTGATTCTGCTGGCAGGTCTTCATATTATTCCGCTGCTTGAGGAGCGGGTCTATCAGCATTCCAGATATGTGCGTCTGTACATAGAAGCCCAGACAAACCATACGGCCCCTGTACTGATCCACAGGATGAGGGCAGACGGCTGTAAGATTGATATGTATGACGTGGAGAAGCCTGGGGCCGGAGGCCAGTCCTTCACAATCCTGATCACCATCTACATTCCCAGAAGTCTGGATAAATCTTCCTATCTGAAAAGTCTGGCCCAGATGGAAGGAGTACTTTCACTGGATGTATTGTAAATGTTTTATGGTTCAGGGGGCAGACATACCATAACAAGAAACCGGATCCCGGGTGTATACACCCAGGATCCCTTTTTTTGCTTCTTTTGTTAAAATCTATATACCGCAAATAGGGCGATAAACTGCGGGAATGATTTTTTAATATACGCCCAATCAAAAACAAAGGAGGCAGTATATGGGAAACGTATACGCATATGTGCGAGTAAGCACAACAGGACAGAATGAAGACAGACAATTGATCGCAATGGCAAGGCAGAATGTACCGGAACGGAATATCTTTGTGGAAAAGCAGTCCGGAAAAGATTTCAACAGACCCATGTACCAGCGGATGGTGAAAAAGCTCAAAGAAGATGACGTCCTTTTCATCAAAAGCATTGACCGGCTGGGAAGAAACTATGAGGAGATTCTGGAGCAGTGGCGGATCCTGACAAAGGAAAAAGGGGTGGATATTGTGGTGATCGATATGCCCCTTCTGGATACCCGGCGGGGAAAAGATCTGATGGGAACCCTGATTGCGGACCTGGTATTGGCGCTGCTCAGTTATGTCAGTGAGAATGAACGGAAATCCATCCGGGAGAGACAGAGAGAAGGCATTGAGGCTGCGAAGCTGCGTGGAGTAAAATTCGGGAGGCCCTCAAAGCCACTCCCGGAGGATTTCGTACATATCTGCAACCGGTGGCTGGCAAAGGAGATTACTGCAGAGGAGGCTGCGGGATTATGCGGGCTGACTAAGGCGACTTTTTATAATAGGGCCAGGACGACTATGAAACGGACATTCCGCAACAGCTCCGGCCGCAATAGCGCTGATCTGTGACAGTCTTGTCTTTTTGATCTGTTTGTGGTAGACTGATGAAGATTAAGTAACAGTTCAGATAGGTCTGCGCACTCGCTGCGCTGACCGTGCGAAAACGTAGTGGTCGGAGGGCATCTGCCCCATCGCGTAGCGATTCTCATGGGCAGATGCCGTAACAGTTCAGGGGGTATCTGAACTGTTACAAGATTAATACTAATAATAGACCGGAGCAGAGAATATCATGAAATTTGAGTTAACAGCATCAATGATGTGTGCCGATTTCGGCAATCTGGAGAGGGAAGTCAGGAGCCTGGAAGAAGGCGGGATCGATTCCTTCCATATTGATATTATGGATGGGCGGTATGTGTCCAATTTTGCCATGTCTCTCAATGATATGCGCTATATTGCCATGGCTACGGAAAAGCCGCTGGATGTGCATCTGATGATTGAACACCCCAATACCCGTATTGATCTGTTCCTGGAGAGCCTTAGACCAGGGGATACGGTTTATATCCATCCTGAGGCAGAGTATCATCCGTCAGCCACCCTGCAGTCTATCATTGATGCGGGGATGGTTCCCGGTATTGCCATCAATCCGGGAACCAGTGTGGAGAATGTGATGGAGATGCTGCGGATTATCCGGAAGGTGCTGGTGATGTCTGTCAATCCGGGAAATGCGGGACAGATGTTTCTGCCTTATGTGGGGAAGAAGATCACCAAGCTTCTGGCCATGAAGGAGGATATGGATTTTGAGCTGTACTGGGATGGTGCCTGCAGTGCGGACAAGATCCTGGAATACGCTCCCAAAGGGGTGAAGGGATTTGTGCTGGGAACTACACTGCTATTCGGAAAAGGAAGACCCTATGGGGAGATTCTTCAGGATATCCGGAGCCTGAAATTCTAAAGCGTGTTTGAAAATTGCTTTCCGGTAGCTGTGCGTTCTGCTTTGTGGGACGCCTGTGGTGTACCGCGAAGTGGGGCGTACAGCTTCAGATACACTTTGGGGTATTAGTGGGGTCAGAAGATATCAGTCTTACACAACTGTCAGGGGATTGGAACAGCTTTCGTCTGGCAATCAGAGGGATCATATGTTTCAGGTACTGTTTTGAACAGTTTCTGGCATGTGATCTTTTTGTATGTTTCCATATGCCAAAATGAACCATCCCATGGAAAGCATATGGTGCGCCGTGAAATGGCAGGCGAACTACAAGTGTCCCATGGGGGATGGTGGGAATGAATTTTCAGACATATTCCAGTTACAAGAACCAATGTTACCAGATAAATATTCGGAATAGAATAAATAATTTGAATTTTTTGAGTGAATTTACAAAATAACAAAATCAAGGTAAAAAAATTAAAAATAGTATTGACAAAATTGATTCCATTATGTATAATAAAATCATCAAAAACAAACAGCACCAAGTATCAAAAATCTAAGAAAAGGAGGTACGGTCCAAAGTACTAAGCTGGCGATCCCCAGGAAATCTTCTATCGGAGAGAAGATAAGAGAGTACAGACAGATTACCATTTGGAGTCAATAATTTCTGGTATGACGAGAAAGTATCAGGAATTCCCCCCACGGAAGCAATCAGGAAAGTATCTCCCAGACAGATAGAAGAGAAAATATAGAATTTGATAATCAGGGGATGTTATCAAAGCGGATGAGAGTTCCGTAAATCAAAAGAATAGAGGTATAGTCCAATGGATGAGGAAAAGTAAGGACGGATATCAGTTCAGCAGGAATTGATGTCCGTCCTTCATTGTGCAGTATAATTTTTCAGGATTTACCGTTCTTTTTAAAATGCGCAACAGTTGAGACACCCTTTGAAGGGTTTCGATGATTCACCTTCTGTCTGGTATGCATAGAAAACTTCCAAACTGGACAAAGTATTTACAACAATATATATATGGAGGCATTTATGCAGAAAGGAAAGGCGAGCATCCTCTTTGAGCGGGATGTCTATATCTCAGGCATGGCTTCGATTGCCGGGAAGAAAGAGGGGGAAGGCCCCCTGGGAAGCAGGATAGATGTAGTGGAACTGGATCCCATGTTCGGGGCAGACACCTGGGAGAAGGCGGAGAGTGCACTGCAGAAGCAGACAGCAGATCTGGTTCTGGAGAAGACGGACATCCATCGGAGGGATATCCGGTATCTCTTTGCGGGGGATCTTCTGGGACAGCTGATCGCTACCTCCTTCGGTACGGTGGATCTTCAGATCCCATTGTTTGGTCTCTATGGCGCCTGCTCCACCATGGCGGAGGCCATGAGTCTGGGAGCGGTCTGTGTGGACGGAGGCTATGCGGATCATGTGATGGCTATGGCATCCAGTCATTATGCCACAGCGGAGAAGCAGTTCCGTTTCCCTTTAGGATACGGCAACCAGCGTCCCCAGAGCACAACCTGGACAGTGACAGGCTGCGGGTCTGTCATTTTGTCTGCCAAAGGGAAGGATACCCAGGTCCGTATCGCAGGTATCACAACCGGCAGGATGGTAGATATGGGAGTCAAGGATTCCATGAATATGGGGGCAGTTATGGCACCGGCAGCATGGGATACCATCATGCAGAACTTTGAGGATTTCGGTGTGGATGAGTCCTGGTATGACAAGATCATCACCGGGGACCTGGGCGAGGTCGGAAGAAAGATCCTTCTGGATTTTATGAAACAAAAAGGCCATGACCTGGAGGAAAAACACGGGGACTGCGGACTTATGATCTATGACAACGCAAAGCAGGATACCCATTCCGGCGGCAGCGGCTGTGGCTGTGCGGCAGTGACTTTGTGCGCAGAGATCCTGCCCCGGATGATGGCAGGCACCTGGAAGCGGGTGTTGTTTCTGCCTACGGGCGCGCTTTTGTCCACCATCAGCTACAATGAGGGCCAGAGCATTCCGGCAATCTGCCATGGGGTGATTCTGGAACGCATGGACAGAAAGGAGAGAAAATGATGGAGCTTGTGAAGGCATTTGTAATCGGCGGCCTGATCTGCTGTCTGGTCCAGATTCTGCTGGACAAGACCAAATTGATGCCTGGACGGGTCATGGTACTGCTGGTAGTCAGCGGCGCGGTGCTGGGCTGGGCCGGGATCTATGAGCCATTTGCCCAGTGGGCCGGGGCAGGAGCATCTGTCCCGCTTCTGGGTTTTGGAAACTCTCTCTGGAAGGGGGTAGCCAAGAGTCTGGGAGAAGATGGTTTTATTGGCATCTTTAAGGGAGGTCTGACCTCCACTTCCGCAGGAATCTGCGGGGCGCTGATTTTCGGGTATCTGGGAGCTTTGATATTCCGGCCAAAGATGAAGGAATAAGGATCACGGATCCGGTGAAAAGTCAGACCAGACCGCTGCTTGGCAGACTCGTGGATAAGCAGCGCAGTTGAAAGACCACATAGAATAACGGGCACCAGGGCCTGACAAAAATCCCTGGCAGATCAAGGCTGTATGGATCCTTGATCTGCCAGGGATTTTTGTTTTTCTCAATCTTCCAACACCGCTCCAAAGCATTTTACGTATTACGCTATAGGTCGCATGGGCCTTCCGTCAATCCCGTCCCGGCCCCAGGGACACGCCTGAGCTTGGACTGGGAGGCAGGGGACTGCCGGGTGATACATATCCAGGCCCAATAGGTGACGGGCGGCTGGGAGAGGTAGGAGATTCCGTCTCTTCCGGTGACGGCGGGATCTCTGTGGAATAATGTCCCGGACACTGGCCGGAAGGCATGGCAAAGGCCGAATCATCCGTGGAGTCTGTAGCATCTGAGGGAAGGGCGATCCGCACAGCTGTAGCCTGGGGGCAGGAAGCCTCCGGCAGCATACCGGTGGCCTCGCAGATGGTCACCAGCACATGGACATCACATACCTCCGTGGGGACGGTTCCCTTGGCAAAATATTCCGTGTACACGGCATTGCCACGGGGATCAGCGCTACAGACACCGGGAATGGCCAGCTTGCCGGACTTGCGGCAGATCTCTGCCGGTACCACGCTGTCCGGAACCGGGAACCCGGGATCCGGAAGATTCTCATGGACACGTGTCATGATCTTCTTCCATATATCCTTGTGGAAGGAGGTGCCGCCATTCTGACTGGTCAGCTTCTGGTTGTTGTCACAGCCGCCCCAGATTCCGGCGGTGTAGTGGGGGGTGAAGCCCACGAACCAGATATCATTGTTGCTGGTAGTGGTACCGCTCTTGCCGGCATTGGACATGCCGGGGATATTGGCACGGGTGCTGGTGGAATTGACGCTGACACCAGACCGGGCAAACTTGCGGTTGCTCTCCATGGAAGCCTCCAGGGCATCGGTCAGGAGAAATGCCGTCGAATCCTTCAGTACCCGGTGGGTCTCCGGCTCATTATCAATGAGGATCTTGCCGTCATGATCCAGGATCCGTGTGAAGAATATGGGCCTGGTGTACACCCCGCCGTTGGCGATGGAGGCAAATGCAGCCGTCAGCTCCAGATTGGTAACACCTACCGTGATGCCGCCCAGGGCTGTGGCAGGATTCAGATCCGTGTCTGTCAGGGTGGTGATACCGAAATTCTCTGCATATTCCACCCCCAGCTGCGGGGATACGGTCTCCATCATACAGCGCACTGCCACGATATTCATGGAGTAGATGATGCCGTCCCGGATGCTGGAATAACCCAGATATCCCTGGCTGTACCAGTTGCGGAAGGTCTTGGTTCCGATGGTGTAGGGGGCGTCATAGTAGACGGTTCCCAGGGTGGCGCCGCAGGTATCAATGGCAGGCGCAAAGGCCGTGATAACCTTGAAGGTGGAACCGGGCTGACGCTTGGCATTGGTGGCACGGTTCAGGGTCAGGCTGGCAGTCTTGGGACCACGTCCGCCGCTGATGGCCTTGACCTGGCCGGTGGCCTGGTCCATGATGACGAAGGATACCTGGGGCTGGAGCTTCTTGGAGACGCTTTCGCCCAGGATGGTGTCGCCCTCGGTCAGCAGATACGCCTTGTAGGCATCTACATCATTCTGAACCGCTTCCTCTGTGTTATATAGTCCGTCATAGCTGTCGTGGAGTACATTCTTGTGCCATGCCTTGACTGATTCCTCCGAATAGTGCTTTGTTTCCCCGTCCGCATGCTGTACCGAGAGACGGTATTCCAGGGAATAGCGGGTGACGGAATAGTTGTCCGGATTGTTGACCTCCGAATCTACGATAGCCTGGATCACAGGATCCTGGGTGGTGATGATCTGGAGGCCGCCGCTGTAGAGCAGGTTGTGGGCCTGGGTGTCTGTGTAGCCAAGCTTCTCCACCAGGGTATCCTTCACCTGCTGGGTCAGCTCGTCCGTAAAATAGCTGTAGGGAGTGGAATTCTCCTTGGAGACCAGATCCACGTTCTGGATTCTGGCGTACACATCATCGGCCAGGGCTTCCTCCTGCTCCTCTTTGGTTATATAGCCTTGTTCGAACATATACTGCAGGATGATCTTGCGCTTCTCCTCATTGCGTTCTTTTCCGGTGATGGGATTTAAGCGTTCCGGGCTCTGGGTGATGCCTGCGATGACCGTGGCTTCTGACAGGGTCAGGTCAGAAACATCCTTGTCAAAATACCGCTTGGCAGCTACCTTGACCCCCAGGGTGTTCCTTCCCAGGTTGATAGTGTTCAGATAGTTGGTCAGGATCAGCTTCCGGTCCATGGATTTGGTCAGCTGGACGGCCAGGTACTGCTCCTGAAGCTTTCGCTCCAGTTTGGCGCCAAAGCTGGTTTCCATGCCTCCGTTAAATACATTGTTCTTGATCAGCTGCTGGGTGATGGTACTTCCTCCGCCGCTGTAGTCACCGGTCAGAATACCCACGGCAGCTCTGGAGATAGAACGCAGATCAATGCCGTTGTGTTTCCAGAAACGGGAATCCTCTATGGCGACAAATGCATTGACCAGATCCTCAGGAAGCTCGTCAAAGGTGGCCTCCTCCCGGTTGGAGCCTGCCGTGACCAGGGTGTCCGTAAGGTTTCCTGCGCTGTCGTAGACCGTGGTGGCATATCCAGTGGGGACAATGCTGTCTACATTGACCTCCGGTGCACTGTCAATGATACCTTTGACCATACCGATCCCGACGCTGGCAACTACCAGACAGCTGAAAAGCATCATAACAAAAAGGGTCTTAAAAAAGGTCAGAACGATGCGGGTCGTATATTTCCTGCGGTTTGAATTGGCCGCAGCGATCTTTTTCTCTGTCGCGATCTTACTGTAGTTCATAGGATCTCCTCCTTTCAGGGTCAGAATGAAAAAACCCATTCTCCATTATACCAAATATGGCGAGGTAATTCAAGGTTGCCAATCCATCCATTTCCTGCTATGATAGTGAAAGTGGTTACTGTTCACGGGGCGCATCTTCTTGTCTGGCTACGCCAGACAAGAAGCATCGGGCGTTCGCCCGATGTGGAAAACTGGACAAAAACAGTCTTACAAACAAGCTTGACGTCTGTTTTTGTCCATTTTTCCCAGCCCCGTGAACTGTAACTGAAAGTGTAACAGTTCAGATACCCCTTGAACTGTTACGGCATCTGCCCATTAAAAATCGCCACGCGATGGGGCAGATGCTCTCCGGCCACTACATTTTCGTACGGTCAGCGCAGCGGGTGTGCAGGCTTGTGTGAACTATTACAATAAAACAATGCATTCCGTGTACATTTTTTATAGAAAGGTTTAATTTATGGAAGAAAGCTACAAGATCCTGTACCGTGGCGGAGAAGGGGAGCTGACAGAGAAGAAGTCCCGGTTCATCGCTACCACGTGTCCGGTGGAGACGGAGGAAGAGGCGGCAGCATTTATTGAAGAGATGAAGAAAAAGTACTGGGATGCCAGACACAACTGCTATGCCTATGTGATCGGGGAGAGGGGCCAGACCTGCCGGTGCAGTGACGACGGGGAACCGGCCCAGACAGCGGGACGCCCTATGCTGGATGTGCTGCTGGGTTCCGGAGTCCGCAATATCTGTGTGGTAGTGACCCGGTATTTCGGCGGTGTGCTCCTTGGTACCGGCGGTCTGGTGAGGGCCTATTCCGGCGCGGCCCAGGAGGGATTAAAGGCCAGCACAGTGGTGGAAAAGCGTCTGGGGAAGAAGCTGGTCATTACCACCGATTACAATGGCATCGGCAAGCTCCAGTATATTGCAGGACAGATGGGCCTTACGATCCTGGACACCCAGTATACGGATCAGGTTGTGGCTACGGTCATGGTGCCTGTGAACCAGGCATCCCAGCTGGAGAAGCAGGTGACGGAGAAGACCAGCGGAAGGGCCAGAATCGAGAATGGCAAAACCTTGTATTACGGTATTCTCGACAAGGAAATGCTCTTGTTTGAATGACCTCTTGCATTCTTTCCCAATCAATGCTATATTAGTTAATCAATAACAAGAGATCAAGGAAGAATGTTTTATGAAGATGAAAAGAGAAGATGTAAGAAATGTTGCTATCATTGCCCATGTAGACCATGGCAAGACGACCCTGGTGGACGGACTGCTCAAACAGAGCGGCGTGTTCCGGGAGAACCAGGAGGTTGCGGAGCGTGTCATGGACTCCAATGATATAGAGCGGGAGCGCGGAATCACCATACTGTCCAAGAACACGGCAGTATTTTATAAAGATACAAAGATCAATATTATCGATACCCCGGGACACGCGGATTTTGGCGGGGAAGTGGAACGTGTTCTGAAGATGGTCAATGGTGTGATCCTGGTGGTGGACGCCTATGAGGGGCCTATGCCCCAGACCAAGTTCGTCCTTCAGAAAGCCCTGGATCTGGATCTGTCGGTCATTGTCTGTATCAACAAGGTGGACCGGCCAGAGGCCAGATGCGAGGAAGTTATGGATGAGGTTCTGGAGCTTCTGATGGATCTGGACGCCTCTGATGAGCAGCTGGACTGCCCCTTCCTCTTTGCGTCTGCCCGTGCAGGCTTTGCCAAGAGGGATTTAGACGACCCGGAGGTGGATATGAGTCCGCTGTTTGAGACGGTCATCAGCCACATCCCGGCTCCGGAGGGAGATCCGGACGCAGATACCCAGATGCTGATCAGCACCATTGATTACAATGAATATGTGGGCCGGATCGGTGTGGGTAAGCTGGACAATGGCAGTCTCCGCGCCAATCAGGAATGTGTCATTGTCAACCACCATGA
>Ga0137308_101344_pt1 | contig 24934 bp, 19 predicted proteins | sample Inofrocosms_June_FD_97181 | JGI IMG/M metagenome (GOLD analysis project Ga0137308, IMG submission 97181) | Mouse cecal microbial communities from Vienna, Austria - N-Acetylneuraminic and N-Acetylglucosamine D2O microcosms_June | ecosystem: Host-associated > Mammals > Digestive system > Large... | reverse complement strand
GTTTATCTTTAGCCTCCCCGTCAACAAAACTATGTAGACCAAATGAAAAGCAGGGGTAGGGGGATTCTGCCGTAGTCGGCATTTGTAGGAATGTGTATAACTGGCTGTCTTATGGAATTGTGGGTAACTCTGTTTGCAGGACGTGGGAAAGCTGCACTTTAGCTTTTCCACGTCCTGTGAATAGAGTTATCCGTGATTCCATAGCCTGTTATGCACATTTCCACAATGCTTGTCTTTTGGTCTTTGGCTTCTTTGGTTCGGAATAGTGTGGTGCTGACGGTCTATCTCTTGTTCTCGGTTGCTTGCTTCTTTACCGTATATGAGCATTATCATAAGTGATATCGCATTGTTTTTAAAATAATTAAAATAATAAGGATTGTTTGATCATTGTATAGACTATATGGATGATCAAAGAATAGTATAACATATCCGTTACCGCCTCAAAAACCATCATATTTTGTATTATAATTAATCATAACAGTTTTGTCAAGTCATTGAAATTTTATATCTGATAAAACGTCCTCAACCAGTACGCAATCCTCCGTATCGGCTATGAATACGCCCACATTTTCGGTTCCCTCGTCAATATAAGCCTCGGCAACATACTCTTTCCCGTTAAAGGTATAATACAGTTCATATTTATCTGAGACGTCCTCCGACTTTGTAAATCCCGCCTCGATAATTTCCCTTTCGGTAAGCCCGTTTCCTTCGGCCGAACCTCTTACGTGTTTTTCCATCAGTCTTGATACCGTGTCGGCGGCATTTACTTTGTCTCCCTTTACCGCCGGCAAAACGCTGTCGGGATTTAGAAATTCCCTGTAATCACATATATCGTCCGTAATAAAAACGCTCTCTCCCGTAGCCATTCTTGTAATCGCTATATTGTCCGAATGCGTGTATGCCTCCAGAACATACTCGGTATAATTAAGGTCGGTGTAATAAACCTGTATTCCTTTAGAGATAAACTCCCCATCGATAACCACATCGGTATTGCAGCCGTATTTGTCGATAAGATCATTGGCTTTGACGCCGTTGGAACGTATACGCTCGCATAGCTCGGTAAGATTAAAATACTCTATAAAATAAAGGTCGGGATAATTCTTAAGCTCCTGCGTATTTTCCGGAATATTTCCGGTAACCTCCCACAGAACGCTGTCAAAATTCAACAGATCGGTAGTATACAGCATAAAGACATCCTTAACGGGTTTTCCGTTTTCGTCGTAGGCACGGAATACTATATCCTCCCCCTCGCGGAAAATCGGCAGGGCTGTGGCTCTATACTTATCGGCTGTACGGTGCAGCGCCCTAATTTCAAATTCCCGGCCGCTTACCGTATAAGAGGATTTTCCTATAGGGCGATAAAACTTAATACCCTCTTTTGTCTTTAACACTTTCAAGTCGGAATCATCCAGTTTGTAAACAACGCATTCCGATTCGTCGGAATTTGTTTCCAACACACGGGCGATCCCCGCTTCCGTAAGCTTTGTAGCGGCATATTCTTCAAAAAAGTCGCTTTGCTCTTCAGCAGCCCCGTAAATCTGTCCATCAAAAGAAAAACATAGGGGGGGAGATACCTTAAGATTTTTTAATTTCGTAAAATCATCTGTTTCTCCCATATCACCATTAAACGGTTCCGCGGTGTCGGCGGCTGCCGTATAGCTCATTTCATTTCTTGAAACATCTATGTCCGAAGGAATGTTTTTCTGAGCCAATATCAGGAACATCGCCGCGGTTCCCGCGGCGGCTATCGGAAGAACGGCACCGCAAACGGCTTTTAGTGCCGCCATAACGGCGCTTTTTTTAGCGTTGGCGGCATAATACTCCTCCCGTCTTTCAAAAAGGCTTTTTATCATTTCCTCATCTGTTTTCATATACAAAGCCCTCCTTCTGAAGCTGCTTTTTTAAAGCGATTTTACCGCGGTAAACCAACATTTCAATCTGCCGCTTGGTCTTGTGCATTATTTTTGCCGCCTGCTCATTTGTAAAGCCCTGCAAAAACGTCAGTTTCAGCGCCTGTCCGTACTGTTCCGGCAGCTTTGACAGCGCCTCGTAAAGTACAATCTTATCCTCGTTTCTTATAACCTTGTCCGCAAGATTCATCTCCTCGTAATACGGATTCGGCATTTCGCAATCTGAAATCTCTTTTCTTGTTTTACATTTTCTTAAATAATCCAACGCCATATTTCTCCCTATTGTATAGAGCCATGTTTTAAAGCTGTACTTAGCTTTATAAGGCGGTTTTTTGACCATCAGGCGAAAAAACACGTCTTCCGTTATTTCCTCGGCAATATAGATATCCTTCACATATCCGTTTATAAAAAAAATAAGCCCGTCTTTATAGGCTCGCACAATATCCTCTATACCTGTGTCGTCGCCGTTAATGTAACGAAAATAGTATTCTGCGCCGCTGTCGCCGTTCACCGCAGCTTCACCCCCTAACAGATTTTTCATTATTCTTTTTTTAAACGTATAAAAAGCGAAAAACTCACATATTTTGGAAAGAAAAAAACGGGATATTTCACCCGTTGTTTATTTTTAACATATAATTTAAAGCGGATTCGTTTCCGTAATAATTTTTACGTCTGCCCGTCGCTTTAAAGCCATAGCTTTCATAAAGCCTTATGGCCGCGGTATTGCTTTCCCTTACCTCAAGAAAAATCTTTTCCGTTTTTTGGGGACAGTTTTTCAGCAGCTCGTTCATAAGCTTTTTTCCGTATCCCATTCCTCTTTTTTCCGGAATCACCCCGATACGGTAAAGCTCAGCCTCTTCAAATAAAGCGGCGGCAATAAAATAGCCTATTGGAGCTTTCGTCTCATCATAAACAAGTTTGTAAACAACGTCCTCCCTTTGAAGGACGGATTTAACCGCATCAAGACTCCAAGGCTCTTTAGAGAAGCAAATATCCTCCATTTTCTTTATATAAAGCGCGTCTTTATTTTCCCACATATTATTTGTTTTCCTTTATGTAATCCGTGTAGTATTCCTCGAATCTGTCCCTTGCACTGCGATAAGCCTCTATTCCTTTATAATACGGGTCTTCTATACCAAGTACCACTATTTTTTCGTCTGTAAGCTTATTTTTGAAATACGAGCATAAGGTTATTTTCTGCCGCTCGGACATTACATGAACGGAATCGAATTCTTCAATATTATATTGGGATATATGAGTTGGAATATGGGATGTATCTATCCCTTTTTCTTTAAGCACCGTACATACGTTTTCATCAACGGCGCTGCCCACTGCCGCAAGACCGGCGCTCCTGAACAGATAAGGAGCGTCCAGCCTTTGGGCGGTCATATTGGCAATTTCCATAGCCATAGGGCTTCGGGTTTTGTTTGAAGTGCAAATTATCAAAACTTTTTTCATATTATTCTCCGGCAGGTACTGTATGGACTTTCGCAGACAATAACTCACCTTGGCTTAAGCTCGATATCAGTGAGTATCAAACCATGTTTTTCCTATTTTAACGTCAACGGTAAGCGGAACCTCCATTTTTACGCAGCTTTCCATTTCTTCCTTCAGAAGTCGGGCGGCTTTTTCGGCGCAGCTTTCGTCCGCCTCAACTATAAGCTCGTCGTGAACCTGAAGTATCAGCCTTGCGTTCATATTTTCCGATTTCAGCCTTCCGTATACCTTTATCATGGCCAGCTTTATAATATCCGCGGCCGTGCCTTGAATAGGGGTATTCATGGCAATCCGCTTTGCCGCTGCCTGAACTGTCTTGTTTGAGGCGTTTATTTCGGGAATGTACCTTCTTCTTCCGAACATTGTTTCCACATAAAGATTTTTTTTGGCGTTTTCGGCGGTCTTCTTCATAAAACAGTCAACACCGCTGTATTTGGAAAGATATGCTTCTATATATCGCTTTGCTTCGGCCATCGAAACGCCGGTGTCCTTTGCCAGCGAAAAAGCGCCTATGCCGTAAACTATGCCGAAGTTTACCGCCTTTGCCCTTGAACGCAGCTCCGGCGTTACCCAATCTATGGGCTGATTGAACACCTGCGAGGCAGTGATGGTGTGTATGTCGTCGCCGTTGAGAAACGCCTGCTGCATAATTTTATCATCGGCGAGATGAGCCAGCACCCTCAGCTCGATCTGTGAATAGTCCGCGTCCACCAAAAGGCACCCTTCTTTTGCGGTAAAAAATCGGCGCATATTTTTCCCAAGCTCCGTGCGCACGGGAATATTCTGGATATTCGGCTCCGCGCTGCTTATTCTGCCCGTGCGTGTCTCCGTCTGCTTAAAAGTGGAATGAATACGACCGTCCTCCTTTACGGCAGCCTTCAAGCCGCTCACATAGGTGGACTGAAGCTTTGTAAAAGCGCGGTAGTCGGAGATAAGGGGCACTATCGGGTGCTTATCCATCAGCTCCTCAAGCACCTCGGCGTTTGTGGAATATCCGGTTTTTGTCTTTTTTCCGCTGGGTAATGCCAATTTTTCAAATAATACCGTCCCTAACTGCTTTGGCGACAGTATATTGAATTTTTCCCCCGCCAAATGGTATATTTTCTCTTCGGTGCTTTCCGTTTTTGTCTTAAGCTCCTCTCCGAAGCTGTCTATACCGTTCAGGTCAACCTTTACGCCGTCGATCTCCATCGAGGTCAATACCTCGGCGAGAGGTATTTCTATATCCGTAAGTATTTTATCCAATTTTTCAGAGGAAATTTTTTCCGCCAGCCGCGTATTGAGTTCATAAAGACATTCGGGAAGCTCCTCGTCGGTTTCCGCCGCTTTAACCCTGTATTCGGCGCAAAGCTTTTCAAGGCTGTAATCCGACGAGCTTACGTTAAGCAGATATGCGCTTAAAGTGGTGTCGAAAACCGCGTTTTTGATTCCTATTCCTTTCGGAATAGCGTAAGCGTACAATCCTTTCAGATCAAACGTGCGCTTTTCAACGTCACATTCCAGAACGGTTTTTATTTCGCTTTCCGAGTGATATTTTTTGTACCGCCCGCCTGAGCATACTATAAGAACGCCGTCTTTGAGCATTATATCAAAGGCGTTTTTGTCAAGCAGGGTTTTTTCGGCCGCGTTTTTTTCGCGCGCCTCGCTTATCTCTCTTTCCGCCGCAAGCTCCCCCGCTTTTTTGATACTGTCGGGAGAAATGCCGAGCTTTTTCATTATCGAAAACATTTCCAGCTCCGTCAGGATTTCCGCTAACCTAACCTCGTCCCTTGTAGTGGGAATATAAACGTTCATATCCGTTTCTACGGGCGCATTCAGAGCTATCGTTCCCAATTCGCGGCTTAAAAAGCAGCTTTCCTTTCCGTCGGCAAGCTTTTGCTTAAGCTTCTCCGAAAGCGGCAGCTCGTCAATTTTATCGTATATGTTTTTTATGTCGGAATATTTTTGTATCAGATCCAAAGCGGTTTTTTCGCCTATTCCTTTTACGCCGGGAATATTGTCGCTTGAATCGCCCATCAGAGCCTTTACCTCAATCATCTGTATGGGTTCGACTCCGTATTTTTCCTTTATTTCCGTGGGAGTATACAGAACGTCCTCTTTATTTCCCGCAAGGTTTACAGATACCTTGTCTGTGATAAGCTGAAAGCTGTCCCGATCTCCTGTTGACACAACGGCGCTGTATCCGTTAAGCTCGGCGGCATGAGACAGCGTGCCTAAGATATCGTCGGCCTCCCAGCCCTCTTTTTCCACTATTTTAATGCCCATTGCTATTAAAATTTCTTTAACGTAAGGCATCTGCATAGCCAGCTCGTCGGGCATCGGCTTTCTGGTGCCTTTATATTCGCCGTAAAGCTTATGCCGGAAGGTTGGCGCCTTTAAATCAAAAGCAACGGCAATATAATCGGGTGAAAAGCCGTTTTGCAGCTTAAATAGTATGTTTAAAAATCCGGTTATTGCGTTGGTGAAAACGCCTTTTTTGTTGGAAAGAGCCCTTATGCCGTAAAAAGCGCGGTTTAATATGCTGTTGCCGTCTATTACAAGGAAAGTCATTGTTAATCCTTTCTTCCGATCACTGCGTTTTTTTGTAAAAACACAGGATTTTGCGGTACTTTTTATGTCCCCGCGACAAAAATCTCCGCAAAACATTTCAGAACGTGTATTCATAGGATATTGCACGCGTCTTTTCGGCAAATTTACGCGCAATTCTTATGAAAAAAAGCTATTACTTCTTAAAAAGCTCCTTTATTTTTCCCAATATCTTCTTATCACTCTTATCCTGCTGCCCTTCGCGGTTTTTATACGCCTGCTCGTAAAAATAAAGCTGCGAATCCAATACCGGTTCGCCTTCCTTCGGCTCCCTTTTGCGGTAAGTTCCGTCGGGAAGCTGTACTCTCGCTTTTACATTATCATTAAGCATGGTGTTGAAAATTTCCGTCAGCCGCTCCTGTATAACGGGGCTTTTTATCGGAGCCGCAACCTCTACCCGCTTTTCGGTGTTGCGGGTCATAAAATCGGCGGAGCTTATGAAAATTTTACGCCGTTCGCCGTTCCCGAAAATATATATACGGCTGTGTTCCAGAAATCTTCCTACTATCGAGCTTACGGTTATGTTTTCCGTACAGCCTTCTATGCCCGCCACAAGGCAGCAGATACCGCGTATAATAAGCTGAACCTTAACGCCCTTCTTGCTGGCCTCAGACAGCTTCTGTATAATATCTATATCCGTGAGCGAATTCATTTTTATGCCTATATACCCTTCGGAACCGTAGGTTATTTCACGGTCTATCAGCTCCACTACGCGGGATTTAAGGCAGTTGGGAGCTACCCAAAGCGTGGAGCTGCTCTCAACCGCGGTTCCCACCGACAGATTATTGAACACCAGCGAAGCGTCCGCACCAAATTCCTTGTCCGAAGTAATCAAGGTAAGATCGGTATAAAGCTTAGAGGTGCGCTCATTATAGTTTCCCGTTCCTATCTGTGTAATATACTTTATTTCATTGCCAATGCGCCTTGTTATAAGAAGCAGCTTGGAGTGCACCTTTAATGAATCCAGTCCGTAAATTACCGTAACACCGGCGTCGGCGAGCCGCTTTGCCCAACCTATGTTGTTTTCCTCGTCAAATCTCGCCCGAAGTTCAACCAGCGCCAAAACCTCCTTCCCCGCCTCCGCCGCGCGAATCAGAGCGTTCACTATTTTGCTGTCTCTTGCCACTCTGTATAGGGTTATTTTTATGGAAACCACGGTAGAATCGGCTGCCGCTTCCTCCAGAAGCGAGATAAAGCACTGAAAGCGCTCATAAGGATAAAACAGGAGCAAATCCTGTTGTTCCGCCTGCTTCATCATAGAAACGCCTTCCTTTACCATAAGCGGCTGCTGCGGAGTAAGCTTTGTAAAAAACAGCTCCTCCATTCCTTCCAGCCTATCTCTCAGCGCTCCCGCAAAGCCGAAATCAAGAGGGCATTGCTGCGTAAATATAAAGCTCCCCCCCAAATCCAGTCCCAATTTCTTCGCCAGCAGTTCCCTGTCAAACTCCCCGTTTTTAGATAACAGCTCCACGCGTACGGGAGCCAGCTTTTTGCGCTTTTTTATCAGTTCCTCCATAATGTCGCGGAAATCCACGTCATGGTCATACAGCGCCTCGTTCACGTCTATATCCGCGTTTCTCGTAATGCGAAATATATTGCGGCTCAGCACGTCAAAATTCGGAAAAGCCAGATGCACAAAGTGCACTATAAGATCCTCCATCAGCAAAAAACGTATTTCCCCTTCTTCCGCAGGAAGAAAAATAAGCCTTTCAAAAATATCCGAAGCGGTAAGCGGCAGTATGCCTAAAAGAGCGTGTTTTTCACCGCCGTGATGTTTTAAATAAACACCCGCATACAGCTCCTTGTTTTTCACAAACGGCATGGGATGCGTCTTGTCCACCACAATCGGAGACAGAAGAGGAAGAATTTCCTTTTTAAAGTACTTTTCCAGTGCTTCCTCTTCGCTTTTATACCTGAGCTTATCCGGATAAACCTGTTCTATTCCGTGCTCCTTAAGCTTTTTAATTATATCTTTGTACGCCTTTTCCTTTCGCGGAAGCAGCTCGGCGGTGCGTAAGGCTATTTTTTCAAGCTGTTCGGAAGGAGTAAGGCCCGACTTATTGTCCTTTTTCGCTTCCTTGACGATAGTCTGATCGTGTAAAGTACCCACTCTTACCATAAAAAATTCATCAAGATTGCTGCAAAAAATCGACACGAAATTTAAACGCTCCATAAGAGGCAAAGATGAGTCCTCCGCCTCTTCAAGAACGCGTTCGTTAAATTTAAGCCAAGACAGCTCGCGATTATCAAAGCAGCCGTTAAATATTTCGTTCATTTTACAAATTTCCTTTTTATTTAAGAGCTTGTATTCATAGGATTTGTGCGTGGATTTCTGAGCAAATGTTGATGAAAAGACGCGCTCTATTTCCTACGAATACAAGCTCTGAGTTTTGTGAAAAGCATTTTTTATCGTAAAAGCGCAAAAAGGGCGGAGTTTTTTCGTAGTTCTCCCCCCTTTTTAAGGCAATACCGCACAAAGATTGTCGTGCAGACGCACAGTCAGATTTTTCGTCAAATTGTCCAAAACGACGCAGGAATACCGGCGTATTTCAAGGAGTTTTGGACAAAAATGACGAAAAAGATGCAAGCGTATGCGCGGCAAAGCGCACAGCGCGGTCTTTGTGCGGTTGCCTTAAATCCCCTTCTTACCCATATCCTCAGCGCGTGCGGCTTTCCTTTCGGGGAAACGTAATAAGCAAAAATCACGAATCCGACCGCCCTTTTCACTTCATTTATTTTCTTGAGCCCGCCTTTAATTCCAAAGCTTTCTTAGTAAAGCTCGCAAACAACGGATGCGGTCTGTTGGGTCTCGATTTGAATTCGGGATGGAACTGTACCGCCATAAACCAGGGATGCACATCTTTAGAAAGCTCCACTATCTCAACCAGCTTCCCATCGGGAGACTGCCCCGACAATATAAGCCCCTTATCCGACAGAATCTGCCTGTACGTATTGTTAAACTCATAACGATGACGGTGGCGCTCATAAATCAGCTCCTCTCCGTATATCTCCCTTGCGAGGGTTCCCTCCGAAAGCTTGCAGGGATACAGCCCAAGCCTCATGGTGCCGCCCATTTCAACGTTCTTCTGATCCGGCATAAGATCGATCACCTTATACATTCCGTCCTCGGCAAACTCGGCCGAATTGGCGCCGTCAAGCTCCGCAACGTGTCTCGCAAATTCAATGGTAGCCATATGCATACCCAGACACAGTCCCAAATAGGGCACCTTGTTTTCCCTCGCGTAGCGAACCGCCTCGATTTTACCCTCAATTCCCCTGTTTCCGAATCCGCCGGGCACAAGAACCCCGTCGCAGTCGGAAAGCAGCTCTGAAGCCGTAATATCCGTTACTTCCTCCGAATCAATCAATTTTATGTTAACGTTTGCTCCGTTAAAAAAGCTTGCGTGACGAAGCGACTCCATAACCGACATATACGCGTCGGGAAGCGCCACGTATTTTCCCACCAATCCTATTGTAAGCTTTTCCTTCGCGTTCTCCTGCATATGAACCATATCGGTCCATTCCTTTAGATCCGGCTCCGGATTCTCCATATTCAGGTGGTGACACACCACGTCCGCCAAGCCTTCCTTCTCTAACATAAGAGGCACCGCGTACAGGGAAGAAGCGGTAAGGTTGGGAATAACATCTTCCTTGCGCACATTGCAGAAGCTGGCTATCTTAGCCTTCATCTCCTCCGGTATCTCCGACTCGCTTCGGCAGACAAGTACAGTAGGCTGTATACCGTATGATAAAAGAGACTTTACGCTGTGCTGCGTTGGCTTTGTCTTAAGCTCATCGCTTCCCGTGACAAACGGGAGCAGCGTTACGTGTATGTACATAACGTTTTCGCGCCCCTTATCCGCCACTACCTGCCTTATCGCTTCAAGAAACGGAGTACTCTCGATATCGCCGACCGTGCCGCCTATTTCGGTTATCACCACGTCAACCGGAGTTTCGTGGACGTTTGCGGCTCTGTAAATGCGCTCCTTTATCTCATTCGTGATATGAGGGATTACCTGAACCGTGCCGCCGAGATAATCTCCCCTGCGCTCCTTCGAGATGACGCTCCAGTATATCTTTCCCGTGGTAACATTGCTGTTTACCGACAGATTTTCGTCGATAAAACGCTCGTAATGACCTAAATCCAGGTCGGTCTCGGCTCCGTCGTCGGTAACGAATACCTCTCCGTGCTGATAAGGACTCATCGTACCGGGGTCAATGTTAAGGTACGGATCGAATTTCTGTATGGTTACCTTATAACCTCTGTTTTTCAGCAGACGCCCCAGCGACGCCGCTGTAATTCCTTTTCCTAAGCCGGAAACAACGCCTCCGGTAACAAAAATATACTTGGTGGTCATTTTAAATATCCTTCCTGAACTTCAGATGTAAATATACATTTATTATTTTACTATAAATTACGCTTTTTTTCAATAGTTTAAAAAAACTTTTTTATTTTTTGTTTTTAGAGCACTTTACGGAATTCGGCCGCAAAAAATTTTATGCCAACAAAAATTAGTATTAAGGCAACACCGCGCATACGCTCGCATCTTTTCCGTCATTTTTGCCAAAAGCTCCTTAAAATACGCCGGTATTCCTGCGTCGTTTTGGACAATCTGACGAAAAAGCCGACTGCGCGTCTGCACGACAATCTTTGTGCGGTATTGCCTTAAATTCAAATTTTATTGATCGGGTATTTTTAATGAAATTTTGAAAAAAATAACACTGACATATCTTTAAACCGTCACAATCCATGGAAAGTACTCAAAAAAACCAAGTGAACAGGGAAAAAGTTTGTATTTTTTTGTTAATTGAACCTTGCGCAGATAAATGATATAATAATACAAGCTTCATTACGAAGCTTGTACGGAAGGAAGCGATATGTTATAAATAAAATATATTATCGCTTTAAATCATTTATACGTTAAAGAAAGGACAAACCAACATGAAGAAAATTATTGCTGCAATCATAGCGACGGCTCTTATCACCTCCGCTTTTACCGCCTGCAGCGGCGGAAACGACGATAACGACACAACTACTTCCACCACCTCCGCCGCAAGCGAAGATACTTCGTCCAATACCGAAGACACAACCGCTTCCGAAGAGACGAGTGCTTCCGAAGAAACAAGTGCGACCGAAAGCACAGAGGAAACTGAAAACACCGAAAATACCGACGCCCCTTCAGCTTCCGACGGTGAAGCCGCTAAAATTCTCGATGCGATAAAAACCGCGTACGGCGAGAATTATCTTCCCAGTATGCCAATAGACGAATTTTATCTTACCTCCACATTAGGTCTTGAAGAGGGCAGCTTTACAGACTATGCGGGCGAGCTTCCAATGATAAGCGCTCATGCGGATATGGCTATAATCATCAAGGCCGCCGAGGGAAAAGCGGGAGACGTAAAGGCGAAACTGGAGGCATATCAGACCACCCTTATTGAAGACAGCTTACAGTACCCCATGAACGTAGCCAAGGTAAACGCCTCCAAGGTGCTTGAAAACGGGGATTATCTCGGATTTATCATTTTGGGCGCATACGGCGACGACGAAAACACCGATGAGAGTCAGCAGGCTGAATTTGCCGAAGAACAGGTAAAAATAGGCGTTGACGCTTTCAACAACTATTTTGCTTAATCAACCCTCATAATTTACAGTAAACCCCCCGTCGAAGTTTCGACGGGGGGTTTTACTGCGAGAAAATAAGAAAGAGTGAAGTTGAAAACAAAATAAAAAAACTGCCCATAAATATGTGCGACCGAGAATTTTTGGCAGTTTTATCTACATCTAATATAAAATTATAATGTAAACTTTGTAATGCGTGTAAATAATGAACATTTTTTGTTCATGTAACAAGAAATTTGTTGTTATAAAGCACCAACATAATTGCCATCGGCAACCTATTGACAATCATGTTTCCTTGTGATATAATTTTATAAATCGATATAAAAGCGCAGCTATCGCAGCTATATACATCATAATTTTAAATATGCAGTGAAATGCCGATTGAGATAATTTGTATAAGAACATTCGTAAATTAAAAAAGATGAATTTGGAGAGCACGTTCATGTCTAAGGAGGATCGGAGCATAAACATAAGCGGTATAAAGGTATGAAGTTTAAATGTGTTGTAATAAACGGAAAATTTTGTTCCCAGACAACCACCGGGGTTCAGCGCTACGCTCATGAAATAGTGACGGCACTGGATAAAATTGTCGAGTCGGATATTGAAATAATATTGGCTGTAAATAAGCAGGCTAAATATCTGCCGGAGCTTCAAAATATAAAAATTATCAATATCCGAAAGCTTGGCGGTGTATTATGGGAACAAATCTCTTTACCTTTTTTTCTGTTTAAGCGAAGGGCTTTATGTGTAAATTTGTGCAATATGGCGCCAATATTAACCCCACATATTGTTACGATTCATGATGTTAGCTACAAGGTAAACAAAAATTTTTTCTCAAAAAAATTTTCACTTTGGTACAATTTTGTGTTTGACCTGATAATTGGCAGGATTAAAGAAATATTTACAGTTTCGCAATTCAGTAAAAGTGAAATTTGCCGTACTTATAAAAAGAACTTTGAAAATATAACCGTTACTTATAACGGCTGGCAGCATATGGAAAAAATAAGTGAAAATGATACGGCTTTAGAAAAATACGGATTGCAAAAAAACAGATTCTATTTTGCAATGAGCAGTCTCTCTCCGAATAAAAATTTTCGTTGGATCGCTTTGGCCGCGCGCAATAATCCCGAATACGCTTTCGCTGTGAGCGGAGCAGTCAATAAAAAAGTTTTCGGAGATGCTTTTGATTTTGAGATACCGAAAAATTTAAAATTTTTGGGGTATGTCAGCGATGAGGAAGCGAAAGGTCTTATAATAAATTGCCGAGCGTTTTTATTTCCCACATTTTATGAAGGATTCGGTATTCCTCCGTTGGAGGCATTAAGCTTAGGCGCAAAAGCGGTAGTATCCGATGCTTCCTGTATGAGGGAAATTTTTGGCAACAATGTGTATTACATTGATCCCTATAATCCCGATGTTGATATGGACAAGCTTTTAAAAACACAAGTGGAAAGTTCAAAAAATATACTTGAAAAATACAGTTGGATTAACAGTGCGCAGACAATATATAAAATAATAAAATCTCAGAACCTGTCTTCACAAGATTTGTGCGTGGATTTTCGGACAAATTTTGCAGAGGACAAGGCGGAAAGCCACAGGAATACTTAACGTATTTCAAGGCTTTCCAACGCGGTCAGCGGCAAAATTTACCGAAAAGACGCGTGCAATATTTTGTGAAGACAGGTTCTCAAACACAGGGGAATTTCTTATGAAAATAACAGCGGTAATATTAGCCGGCGGACGCGGTGAAAGATTTTGGCCCAAGAGCCGCACAGACTGTCCCAAGCAGTTTCTGTCTCTTACATCGGACGGCGAAACTATGATCCGGAAAACGGTAAATCGCCTTTCCGAATTGACGGATGCCGAGGATACTTTTATTGTTACAAACGAAAAATATCTTCATCTGGTTTACGAGCAGCTTCCGATGATTCCAAAGGAAAATGTTATCGCGGAGCCTGCTGCAAGAAATACGGCTCCATGTATAGGATTGGCGGCGGGTATAATTCAAAAAAAATACGGTGAAGACGCGGTTATGCTGGTACTGCCTTCCGATCATCTAATAAAATTCAACGCTATGTTTGTCGACACTTTGAGACAAGCCGTCAGTGTGGCGGAAGACAATGCGAATCTTGTCACCATAGGCATTACCCCCACCTATCCCGAAACAGGTTACGGATATATAAATTTTGCCGCAAACGAGTATGTTAACGGAGCCTACAAGGTTATAAGCTTTGTTGAAAAGCCCAATATGGAAAAAGCCAAGGAGTACGTAAGTTCGGGCGAATATCTTTGGAACAGCGGAATGTTTGTCTGGAAAGCGTCGTCGATCTTGTATAATATCCGAAAACACATTCCCGAAATGTACGAAGTACTTGCGAAAATATTTGATACATTCGGAGACAGCGGATTTGTTAAAATTTTAAATCAAGAATATCCGCTTTTGAAATCAGAATCCATAGATTTCGGCGTAATGGAGAAAGCGGAAAACATATACACGATACCCGGCAATTTTGGCTGGGATGATGTGGGAAGCTGGCTTGCTCTTGAAAGAATCAATCCCACAAATGATTACGGAAATATGATAACGGGAGATGTGGTGAGCGTTGAAACAAAAAACACTACCGTCATCGGCGGAAAAAAACTGATAGCTACCGTTGGTCTTGATAATATAGTGGTAGTGGATACCGACGACGCTATTCTTATTTGTGCCAAGGATAAAACACAAGACGTCAAGAAAGTAATTGAGAATCTGAAAATTTGTAATAGGAGCACATTGCTGTAAATGAATATTGCGTTTGAGGCTCAGCCGCTTTTCGACAGGCAAAAGACCGGCATATCATACTGTGAATCGGGATTGGTCAAGGAATTGATAAAAAATCATCCGGAAGACAATTTTTATTTTCAGTATTTTTCTTTGCGGAATCACGGAGAAAAGGAAAACGCACTCAGAGATTATGTTCGGAAAAATAACGCTAATATAGACGCATACAAATGTTTTTCGGGCAGACTGTATAAGCTTATAACATTGGTTTTTCCTTTGCCTTATAAGTGGTTTTTCAAAAGTAAATCCGATATCACCCATTTTTTTAACTATATAGTTCCTCCCTTTGTAAGGGGGAAAACCGTTGTTACGGTACACGACCTGACATATATAACTTACCCGGAGACAATGGACAGAAAAACAAAAATAATTTTAAAGCTGACTGCGAAGAGGTCTATGAAGCGGGCGGATAAGATTATCGCGGTATCGCAATTTACTAAAAATGAAATTGTAAAATATATCGGAATTTCGTCGGAAAAAATTGATGTTGTGTACAATGCGGTTGATCTGAATCTATACAGGGACGATTTCAAAAAATCTGATATTGAGAGGATTAAAGAAAAATACGGGTTAGGCGGAGAGTATTTTCTTTATCTCGGTACTCTTGAACCGAGGAAAAATATACAGCGTCTTATTAACGCATACGCGGAACTTCTAAAGAAGCATTTGAATTTTCCGTATCTGGTTATTGCCGGAAAAAAGGGCTGGCTTTATGAAAAAATATTTGAACGTGTAAAACAGCTTAATATTGAAAATAAAGTAATATTTACGGATTATGTGCCGATTGAAGACGCGCCAATCCTTATGAGCGGGGCAAAGGTGTTTTGTTATCCGTCCCTTTATGAGGGGTACGGAATGCCTGTTATCGAAGCTATGGCTTGCGGGGCGCCTGTGCTTACCTCTGATTGCGGCTCACTGCCGGAGGTTGCAGCCGGAAATGCGGTTATGGTCGATCCTCTTTCGGAGGAAAGCATTGAAAACGGGCTGGAGCGTTTGTATCTCGATGAAAAGCTGCGCTCTGATTTATCCGAAAAAGGCAAGGATATTGCGAAAAAATCAGAATGGAAAGTACAGGCGGAAAAATTGTATGAGATTTACGATAAATTAAACTCAACTTATAAACAAAAATGAGAGGACACAAATGGATACAAGAGAAATATACGGCAAAATTTTTGATATAACAAACAATAATATGCTTGAAAACGACATGGAACTTGAATACAGCAAGGAAGCATTCCTTTTTTCAACGGAATGTCCGGTGGGCAAATGCGATGTTCTTGATATGATTGATCTGGATAATATGTCATTTATGGAGGCAACATATGCCGCTCTTTTTTTCAGAACCGCAGATCCGGGGGCGTATGCTAACTGGAGCAAGCGAAAAGATATGTACACATTGGATTTCAGAAAAAGGTTAATAAACAGTATCGGCGGTTCTCAGGAATACTTGGAAAAAGGCGCCGTACTGAAAAACAATATATATTCCAACAGAGCTGAAGCAAACCGACCTGTTTCCATAGGAAAAACGTCTGATTTTTCAGCGGCAAATAAAGCTGTAAATAAATTATACCGTATTTATAAAAAGCTTCCCTCTCCGCTGAAAAAATTAGCCAAAAAGCTTATCGGAGCGTAAAAAAACAACTTGTGAGGAGAACATATATAAATGAAGTTATATATAGATGTTTCTAATGTAATGACCGTAAACTTTCTTACGGGAATACAGCGTGTAGTAAGAGAAATAACCGTTAGGTTGTATAAGCGAACCGATATTGAGACCGTGCTTCTGTCATATTCAAATGAAGGTGATGTATTCAATATAGTAGATAAAGAAGCTTTTTTGGACTACTTTGATAAAGGCGCCGGTGATAAAAATGACCTTATAAATTACAGAAAAATTAAAATAGAAGACATCGAATCGAGTTCGGTTTTTTTCGATATTGACAGTGTATGGAATACTCGGCTGAGAAGAAGTTATTTGCTTCCCAAATTAAAGGACAACGGAGTAAAAATCGCTGTTTTTATTCATGATGTTCTTTCAATTACGCACCCTCAGTATTCACACCAAAATACAGCCTTTTTCTTTATGGATTATATAGGCGCATATATGATATACGCCGACTTGATAATCACTTCAACCGAAACTACCTTGGAAGCTATCAATAAATTGACGCTTGATCTTGGCCTTAAAGAGAAAAAAGGCGCGGTGGTTACCTTTGGTTCCGATTTTAAAAAGGATGAGCGGGAAGAAGGGGCGGTCAGTCCATATGTGATAAATAAGATTAAAAGAAAAAAATACGCTCTGATAGTAGGTACGATTGAACCGCGCAAAAATCATGCCGTTGCATTAAGGGCTTTTGAAAAAAAACTTTTTTCCCGTGATATATCATTAGTGTTTGCGGGTAGATTTGGGTGGAATATTGAAGAATTTAAAAAGGAAATTGAAAATCATCCTCAGTTAAATAAAAAGCTTATACACATTTCCGGCGCTAATGACGCGACTATTGATTATCTTTACAAAAACGCATATGTTACATTGTTTCCGACCTTTAACGAAGGGTTTGGCCTGCCGTTGATTGAATCAATCGAACGCGGTACGCCAATGATTGCTTCAAATTGTCAGGTGCTCCGGGAAATAGGCAAAGACTTTTGCGGATATTTTGAGCCTAACAACGAGGATGAGCTTATTTCGCATATCGAAAACTTTCTTGACAATCCCAAGGAATATCAAAGAGCAAAGGATCATCTTAAGGATTACACACCGGTTACATGGGACGAATCCGCGGATAAAATGGCGAAGGCTTTGCTTTGCTTGGATATAAGATCCGAATTTAAGATCCCGAAAATCAGACAGATGGTAATTCTTTCGGCAAGAGAGGAAATGCTGTTAGAAACCATTCCGTTTATTGAAAGCTTCATGCCGTTTATTGAAGAGATAGTTATTTGCTGTCCGGATAAAGCGGTAAAAAAAATTGAGCAAGGATATAACGGAAGAATTAAACTGAGTTTTTTGACTGACAGTGTTGTTCTTAACGGAAGAACACTTCCCAAAGACCACTCATGCAGAAATTTTTTTCTCAGATGCCTTGCTTTTAAAAATAAAATCATTAACGATGCATTCATAATGTGTGATGACGATTACAGGCCGCTTTGTCCCATATCTCATGATGTGTTTGTACAAGACGGAAGATATAAGGCGTACTACTGCTATGATATCAATAGGTGGCAGGGAACCTCGGGAGAACCTACTTCTTATGACAACTGTATGTTCAGAACCTCAAAATTTTTGAAAGACAATCAGTATCCGCAAAAGCAGTATTCCTCACATATGCCGCAAGCCGTGGACAAAAGGATTTTTCTTGAAATGCTGGATTCGCATCCCGGCCTTGAAAACACAGGATGCTGTGAATGGAGCACATATTTTAATTATGCGCAATTTTTTTATCCCGATAAGTTTGAAGCTCTTCCTTATATATCCATGTGCTGGCCAGGAGCTCCTACCGATTGGGATATGAAATATATTCCCCAAATGTTTATGTTTGAAAATTACTACCCGGAACAGTATGAAAAAGGCGGAATTTTTGAGCTTTTTTCCACCGTTTACAATGAAAATATCGTAAACGAGAACGTCCAAAAGGTTGCTCTTTATATCAATCGCCAATTAAAGCATGAGGCAGGTAAGGCGAAGTTTGATATGTTTAAGAGAAACTATGTTTATAGATACGGCGAAGACCCGATTTTTCTTATCGACGCTTCCGAGGAGCACTTCAAAATTTATCTGCCGCAATATGTCTCTATTGACGAATCATGCTGCACCAAAATACGATTTTCTGTTTTTAATCCGGATAATCGTAAGTTTAGGTTAGAGTATTATTATACAAAACGCAACGGAGATATACTTACTATGCCCGACGGGTTTGAAATAAATGATGTAAAATATGCGGATTTATCTGTATACGGTTTGAAATGCAAAGGAAATTATATTTTAAATGTTACATGTAACGATGGAGCAGACGAATCCGTATGTCAATGCCAAATACTTTTAGAATAAATACGGAAAGATAAAATTTTTTCTGAATTGCGGAGAAATCATGGGAATAATCAATAAAATCAAAGAACAAAGATTTTTGTTTGAAGAACTGACCAAAAGAGATTTTGCCAAAAAATATAAGCGAACGGTTTTGGGTATTCTTTGGAGCGTGCTTGGACCATTGATGACATTGGGTGTTATGGCGCTGGTGTTCACCCAATTTTTCGGGCAAAATATGGAGCACTATGTTATTTATTTGTTTTGCGGAAACCTTGTATTTAATTATTTTAAGGAATCTACCTTTACCGGAATGACGTCATTGCATGACAACGCCGGAATATTCTCTAAAATAAATGTTCCGAAATATATGTTTTTGCTTTCCAAAAATGTGTCGTCCCTGATAAATTTTGCAATAAACGTAGCAGTCCTTTTTCTTTTCTGTATTATTGACGGTGTTGCATTTAACTGGAAATTTATTTTGCTGTTGTATCCTATCGGATGCCTGGTGCTTTTCAGTTTAGGCAGCGGCTTGATTTTATCCGCACTGTACTTAATGTTTCGGGATATGAAATACCTGTATGATATTTTTACTCTTCTTTTAATGTATTTGTCGGCCATTTTTTATTCCATTGATGTTTATCCGCTTAAGGTTCAGTATTTGTTTTATCTCAACCCAATTTATGTTTACATACGGTATTTCAGAAAAATCATTTTAGAAAACTCCATACCTAAGCTGTCATTTCATTTGCTTTCTCTCGGATATGCGGTTCTTGCTATAATCATCGGGACGATTATTTACAAAAAGAAAAATTATAAATTTCTCTATTATATTTAACAGAGGTAAATATGTGCAAAGCTATTATTGAAGTAAATAATGTTTCGGTTGATTATATTGTCGGCGATCTGAGAAATATCGGGTTAAAGGAATACGTGATGAAAAAGCTTACACGTACATATAATGTTGAACATTTTATGGCGGTAAATAATGTTTCCTTTAAACTGTATCAGGGAGATATGCTGGGTATAATCGGAACAAACGGAGCGGGAAAATCCACTCTTCTTAAAGTAATTACAAAGATAATGGCGCCTTCGGACGGTAGCGTAACGGTCAACGGTAATATTGCGGCGCTGCTTGAATTGGGGAGCGGTTTTGACGATGACCTTAATCTTAAGGAAAATGCCTACCTGCGCGGAGCAATGTTAGGATATACCCGTGAATTTATGGATAAAAAGTACCCTGAAATTCTTGCGTTTTCAGAGCTTCAGGCATTTGAAAAACGCCCGTTCAAGCAGCTTTCCAGCGGAATGAAATCAAGGATCGCTTTTTCGATAGCAAGTTTGATTGAACCGGAGATTCTCATTCTGGACGAGGTGCTTTCGGTAGGCGACGGGGCGTTCCGAGAAAAAAGTGAAGCAAAAATGAAAGAGATAATAAAAAACGGAAAGATTACAATTTTGGTTTCGCATTCTATTTCTCAGATAAGAAGAATGTGTAATAAAGTATTGTGGTTGGATAAGGGAAAGCAGATTGATTTTGGCGAGACCGATGATGTATGTGATAAATATGAGAGATTTTTGAAGGAAGGTAATTCAGAAGAGTGAAGCAGGAGCATTTTATAGTATGACAATCCAAAAAATATAACCTTTTGATAAATGAGGCAAAATAAGGAGCCAGCTTATGTATACTAAAATCAAATATTTTACAACATATGGCGTTGTTTTAATATTGCTTATAATATATCTCGGAATCATGTTCGCAAAACCACAGGCTGATTTTGGCTATCAGATGTACCTTATTGACGACCTGCTTGTGGAATATCCGGGCAAAGATGGATTGAAATACGACTTCCACAATATTGTTAATTTTTCAAATGATGATGTCAAACCAAGCGACAGATGTTTGGGAAAAGGGTGGGGAAACAGGGAAAACGGATTTACATGGAGTGTAGGCAATGAGTCGCATATTTATTTTGCATTAAAGAACGTACCGTTAGTACTGAATTTCTTTTTCGGCGCCGTAAATTCCGATTTTCAAGTCTACGTAAATGACAATCTTGCAGGATCCTCTTCCGATATAAATGACGGTGTGTTATCATGTAAATATTCAGATGACAATAACGCAGATAATAAATCATTATCATATAGATATTCTGAATCTATTGCTCCCGGTAATACTATATTGGATATATGTTTCAGGATTGACAATCCGATTCGTCCATGCGACATTTCCGACTCTGCGGATACAAGACCGCTTGGTTTTCAATTAAGAAATATATTAATCTATGAGGATTCGGAGTTTAATCAATTTTATGAGGAAATGACAGACAACATATTTCCTTTTGGCATAGAATACGAATTGGGAAACGAAGTATATTTCGGCTCAGAGCTTGCAACGCAAAATTCTCAAAGAAGAGGAAAGGGGTGGGCGAACAGAGAAAAAAATTTTTGTTGGACGGACGATTATGTTTCCGATATAATATTTAAACTATTGCCAAATCAAGATGTAAAAAAATTAACGCTCGATATTGATGTGGGAGCTATAATTTGTGATTCTTACAGTATTTGTGTTAACGACTGTGTTGTTTTAGATAATATTACAATAAATGAAGATATTGTTTCAGTCACTTTTCCTATTGATATGACAGATAATGATATACTAAAAATTTCAATTTTATTAAATTCACCAAAACGCCCAAGTGAAATATCCGATTCGGACGATAGCCGTCTTTTGGGAGTGCAGGTAAAGTCTATAATATTAAAGGAGGCGAGCTGAAAATATGGACAAATGTAATTCAATTATAAAAAGATATTTTGAAGGAAAAAACTTGCGGAATATTTTTCTTTTAATTTGTGTAATGACCCTTATTTCAAGAGCAATTTTCTATATTGTATTTAAAATCACAGACACCGGTCAAAATAACGGCTTTATTATGTGGATGACGTCAATATATGATAATAATTGGTATTATGGAATAATTCAAGGCGGTTATCATTTACATCCGTCTTACGGCAACTCCGGACAGGCGGCTAATTGGGCTTTTTTTCCGCTTGACGCTCTTTTAATCAAATTATTGTCATTTAACGGTTTGATAGATATCAGAATCGCAGGTTTTATAATAAATAATATCTTTTTTATCACGGCAATGCTTATCAGTTACAAGTATATCATGCTGACGCGCAACAATACAGTATTAGCCATAGGATATATTTTTTTAATGACTTTCGGACCATACAACTTTTATTTTTCCAGTTTATATACCGAGTCTCTTTTTCTGCTGTTAACGGTTACGGCACTATATGAAATGGAACAATCTCATTATATAAAGATGGGTATAGCGGGATGTTTATTAAGCGCTACAAGAGTGACGGGAGTTTTCCTCTGTTTTTGTGTTCTTGTAAAATTGATACAAAAATATAGAAACGAAGAAAATGTCTCGTTCTTGGGATTTGTAAAAAAAATCTTTTCAAACCGCAGATTGGTTCTGGGCGTTTCTATTATTCCCGCGGGTTTGTTTTCATATATGTTTTATTTATATAAATTAGTAGGCGATCCGTTGGCGTTTATACGTATACAAAATTCTATCGAGTGGAGAGGGTCTTCTGTTAAAAGTTATATTTCTTCCATACTCCCCGCGTTTTGTTCGGATAAATTTATCGATATATATTTACAGTTGTTTTTAATTATGATAATCATAGTTATGATTTACCAATTTAAAAAAGGAAATTGGCATGAAATTTTTGTTTATGCCATACCCTGTGCAATACAATTTTTTAACGGAAACGGCGTTTTAATGGGAATAGGGCGCTATTCCGTAGGTACGGGAGTTTTTGTTATCGGATTTTTGGAGATGATTTCCGAAAATTTTTCCCAAAAAGCAAAATTGGTAACATTTTTATTTTTAATATATTTGTCACTAAAATTGCTGCACGGATATTTCACGTATAATATCATTGCGATTGGATAAATACAAACAATTTATTTTTCGGCGCAGGGGGAAAATTGTGTGATAGGTCTTTTTAAGCAATTTATTAAGTTTGGATTTGTGGGCGCTTTAAATACGATTATTTCTTTGACGATATACTACCTTTTTATATGGATAGACGACGGTTATTATATTATCGGAAATGTTATCGGATTTATAGTAAGCACGTTAAACGCTTATTTATTAAACAGCAAATTTGTTTTTTCAAAGAAAACAAAACAAAATAAGGCTCGAAAATTTAATGAAATATTTAAAACCTTTTTAAGTTATGGAATTTCATTGGGATTAAGCACCCTATTGTTATATCTTGAAATCAGTATAGGAAAAATTTCCGAAGAAACAGCGCCCATTATTAATCTTATGATAACTATACCGCTGAACTTTTGTTTAAATAAATTCTGGGTTTACAAAAAGAAGGAGAACGTTATGCGTGAAAACACAGTATCGGACATTGTCGGGAAACATGAACCGTTAGTCAGTATATGTATTCCGACTTATAACGGAGCTTTATTTATCGCCGACGCCATTGATTCTGTTTTAAACCAGACTTATACCAATTGGGAACTGATTGTCAGCGACGACGGCAGTACAGATAAAACAACAGACATAGTTAAAAGTTATAATGACAAAAGAATCCGGATTGTTGAAAACAGCGGAAAACATGGGCTGGCAGGTAATTTTAAAAACTGTGTACATCAAGCGACGGGAAAATATTTTAAGCTGCTTTGTCAGGATGACTTAATGTACAAAGATTGTTTAAAAAAAGAGGTATTTGCATTTGAAAATAACCCTTCGGTTACTGTTGTAACAGGTGCGTCAAATATAATAAAACCGAATGGCCAAGTTATTATGAAACGACAAAAATACAAGAGCGATAAGATATTCGATGGAAAAGCCTTTATAAAAAAAACGTTTTCCGATGCAAGAAACTATTACAGCGAACCGAGTATAACGATGTTTAAAACTCAGGACGCTGTTGAAAATAATGTATACGGCGATGAAACAGTTCCCTTTTATTTTTGTGTTGATTGGGACGCCGCCGTATTATTATCTTATATAGGCGATGTTTATTACATATCCGAACCTGTTGCCGCTTTCAGGACAAGTGATGAGTCTACTTCCGTTAAAATGAACGCCGATAAGAAAAAAGTACTTTATCAAATGCAAATATATTTTTTTGAGAGACATAGGAAAATGGGTAAAATTAAATTTAATGAATACGACTTTATTCGTTTTAAAATATTTGTCAAGCTTAATATGGCAGCACGAAACATAATTTATAAGCTGAAACTTAAGTAGCGAGTGATCTTGGAGGACAAATAAAATGAGGAATATTTTATATATTGTTGTTCCTTGTTATAATGAGGAAGCTGTTTTGCCGGAAACGTCAAAGCGTTTGCTTGAAAAATATAAAGAACTTACAGAAGAAAAACTTATTTCGGAAGAAAGCAGAATTGTATTTGTTAACGACGGTTCCAAAGACAGTACTTGGGAAATAATTTCACGTCTTCATGATGAAAATATTATTTTTTCCGGTATAAATTTATCAAAAAACAAGGGGCATCAAAATGCTGTTATGGCAGGGTTAATGACTGTAAAAGACCGCTGTGATATAGCGATAACCTTGGACGCGGATTTGCAGGACGATATTAACGCTATTGATGAAATGGTTAAAAAATATCATTCGGGGAATGATGTGGTTTATGGTGTTCGCAGCTCCAGAAAAACAGACACTTTTTTTAAAAGATTTACCGCCGAAAGCTTTTATAAATTTATGAAAATCATGGGTGTAGACGTTGTATTTAATCACGCGGACTTTCGTCTGATGAGCAATCGAGTGCTTGACGCATTATCGGAATATAAGGAGTTCAATCTTTTTCTGAGAGGAATAATTCCGCAAATCGGTTTTAAGAGCGATTGTGTGTATTATGAAAGGCACGAGCGGTTTGCGGGTGAAAGTAAATATCCTTTAAAGAAAATGCTGTCTTTCGCGGTGGATGGAATTACTTCATTCAGCGTTAAACCGTTGAAAATTATAGCAAATACCGGAATAATAATTTCGGCTTTAAGCATAATAGCTTTTCTTTGGGTTTTTATCGGGCATTTTGTTTCCAATTCCGCAACTGCTTTGGGATGGCCCAGTATAATGTGCTCTATCTGGTTTTTAGGCGGACTTCAAATATTCTTTTTAGGTATAATCGGGGAATACATAGGAAAAATTTATTCCGAAGCAAAGGGTAGGCCAAGATATGTTATTCAAAGTGAACTGTTTGATGACAATGACAAAATATAAAGAGGCAGATCAATGAAAGAAAGAAATAATACTTTAGATTTTATTAGAGCGTGTTCACATATGAATCCGGTTTCACGGATGATTAAATCCGAATACATAGCATCGGATGAACGGGCTTTAAAAGATATATTTTCATGGGTAGCCGAAAAAAACGAAAATCTTAAAGTAAATATAACCAAAACCAATCTTTCCGACAG
>Ga0137308_101343_pt1 | contig 24958 bp, 21 predicted proteins | sample Inofrocosms_June_FD_97181 | JGI IMG/M metagenome (GOLD analysis project Ga0137308, IMG submission 97181) | Mouse cecal microbial communities from Vienna, Austria - N-Acetylneuraminic and N-Acetylglucosamine D2O microcosms_June | ecosystem: Host-associated > Mammals > Digestive system > Large... | reverse complement strand
CTTTTGCTTTGGCTCAAGGGAAAACATATCCATATACCGCTTGAAATCCTGTTCAGACCATTCGGTATATGCTGATGCAATAATGCTTTTCATTTCAGATAAAGAAAGCTCGTCATAAAAACAGCCGTCATCCAGGACAATCCCAATACGGTCTTTGATCTGCTTTTCATTCTTTTCCATTTCAAGACCAAAAAACTGGATTTTGCCGGACTGCTTTTTCGTGAGTCCTAAAAGCGTCCGCAGGGTGGTGGTTTTGCCTGCACCGTTTATTCCTATAAAGCCTGTTATGCATCCCTCCGGCAAAGAAAAAGCCACATCTGTTAAAGCGAAATCCCCATACGATTTGTTCAGGTTCTCCACGGTCAAAATATTGTTCATTTTAATCCTCCTCGTAAAGAATATCCATCATAGCATTCAGTTCTTCTTTACTTATTTTCAGTGATTTTGCTGTCTGTATCATGTCCAACATTTTTTGTTCTACAAGCCGGCGTTTGGAATCCCGGAGCAGCTCAAGATTGCCTGTAGATATAAAAGTTCCTATCCCCACCTGGCTTGTTACAAAGCCTTCTTGTTCCAATTCCTCATAAACCCGTCGGATCGTTAAGACGCTGACTTTCAAATCATTCGCAAAGGCGCGTATAGAGGGGAGTGCGTCCCCTTCATTCAGTTCTTCTTTAAGTACAGCGTCTTTGATCTGGTCTTTGATCTGTTGATACAAGGGGCTGTCAGAGGTATTTGAAATAAGTATCTTCAAAAATTTCATCTCTCCTTTCTCTAGTGTGATGTTGACATATACACAGTATAAACAACAAGCACTTAATTGTCAATAGCCGGATAAAAAAAGTTTTACCGCCATATGCGGCGGCCTGCCTATTGGAAAGCGGGGGAAACAGAGTTAATATGCTTACACGGCGGTTTGCGTTTGGCGCAGGGCAGGTATTTAGGACATGGGAGCAATCTCGTCCAGACAACAAGTGCGATTGACATGATGCGGACAATGGATAAGGACGCGTATGCAGAGTACCAGAAGATGGGGAAAAACGATGACGGCGGTCTTAGTTCATGGAACCTCTCTTCGAGTGAATCTGGGGAAAAGTTGCAAACATTTAAGATTTTCTTTTTAAATTTACAAAAATTCCAATGAATCTTCCGCATCCACCCACATCTGCATATTCCTATCAAGATAAAGTCTTGCATATTCAAGCGGCTCATCTATTGCCAAAGTGTTAAAGGCACATTCAGAGCTAGAAGTTGTTTTAATTTTTCTTCTGCTTTATGGCAATCTATTCGTAAGAAGGAACCTGCATGGGTGCATACCAAAATCCACAATAGGTGAAAGAGCTTGACATTTAATTCTTACCTATGTAATATTTATAACTGTACAGGGGCATTGACACTAAAAAGGAAATGTGAACGTGTACGTATAAGAATATGCAAATCGTCAGATTTTGGAAAGGAATCGAAAGGTTATGAGAAAAAGGAAATGTGTTCGAAAAGCAGCTCTCCTTGGAATGGCGGGAATGTTTTTGTTTTGCAGTTGTACAGGCAAATCAACAAGCCAGGAGGCACAAGAACCTGAAAAGGCGCAGCAAAGCGCGGCAAAGGATCAAACAGCAGGGCAGGCAGCGGATTCTCGGACAGCAGATTCACAGGCAGCAAAGCAAAAATCAGCAGGATTAGAAGTCAAACAGGCAGACTGGTCAAAATATTTTAATGGGCTTCAAGGAGCAGCGGTGATATTGGACACGTCGGCGGAGCGGTATACGGTGTTTCATAAAAAGCTTGCCAATACGAGAAGATCCCCATGTTCTACATTTAAGGTTGTTTCATCTATGATTGCTTTGGAACATGGGCTGCTTGATCCGGCGCATTCTGTGCGCCAATGGAGCGGTGACACGTTTTGGAAGGATACATGGAATCAGGATTTGGATTTTCAAACGGCGTTTCGTGAGTCCTGCGTCTGGTATTTTCGGGAAGTTGCGGATGAGATCGGCAAAGATTTGATGCAGGCGGAATTAGACCGGTTAATGTATGGAAACTGCGATATTTCCGATTGGGAAGGGCGGTTGAATACGAACAATAATAATCGGGCGCTAACCGGATTTTGGATCGAATCATCGTTAACCATTTCTCCAAAAGAGCAGACAGAAGTGATGGAGCGCATTTTTGGGGAACGTTCCATTTATCAGGAACAGACGCGAAACGAATTAAAAAAGGTCATGCTGGTAGAGCAGTCGCAGACCGATGCTTTTATTTATGGAAAAACCGGGATGGGCATGGAAGAAGGCGTTGTTGTGGATGCCTGGTTTAGCGGATTTGCAGATAAGGCGGGCAGGCAGATTTATTTTTGCGTATATCTTGGCAGGACAGACGGGGCGGATGTTTCAAGTACAGCGGCGAAGGAAATTGCGGTACGCCTGGTGGGGGATTATTTGCTGTAAAAATGAAATTTATAAATATTTTACTGGAATACTTCTATCTAAATATGTTATAGTAAATATGTATGTGTTCATGCTAGTGCTCCATCCGGGCAGAAATTAGAGTTTAGTGCTGACTGATTCGTGTCAGTGCAAAGCAAAATTTCAACGGCGATGTGGTTTATCGACTAGAAATTTTAACGAAGCAATGGCGTGAATCAGGTTGTAATAAACTCTGATTTTTGCCAGGATGGAGCACTAGAGCGAACAAATTTGAGTTGTTTTGGTATATTTTTACAGGAAGGTCAATATGGTTTGTTCGCTGTAGTACTAGTACAAGGCTGGAAATTATTAGGAAAGAAAGAAGATGGAAGCATGACAAAGATTGATATTATTTCAGGATTTTTAGGTGCAGGAAAGACGACCTTTATTAAAAAAATGATTGAGGAAGTATTTCAGGGACAAAAGATTGTACTGATTGAGAATGAATTTGGTGAGATCGGTATTGACGGCGGATTTTTAAAGGATGCAGGCATTGAGATTACAGAGCTGAATTCCGGCTGTATCTGCTGCTCGTTAGTCGGCGATTTTGATAAGAACCTAAAGGAAGTATTGGAAAGATTTCATCCTGACCGTATTTTGATCGAACCGTCTGGAGTTGGAAAATTATCAGATGTTATGAAGTCTGTAATTGATCTTGAAAAAGAAAGAGATGTTAAATTAAATGCGCTTGTAACGGTTGTGAATGCAATGAAAGCTTCCAAACAGATGAAAGCATTTGGCGAATTTTTTAATAACCAGATCGAGTTTGCGACGACGATCGTACTCAGCAGGACGCAGAATGTGACACAGGAAAAGCTGGAGCTTTGTGTAAAGCAGATGCAGGCATTAAATGAAAAAGCGGCGATTATTACAACGCCTTGGGACGAGATTTCCGGCGCATCTGTTTTAAAAGTAATAGAACAAAACGATTCGATGGAGATGGAATTGTTAGCCGAAGCACGCCATGCAAAAGAGTCGGCAGAACATGCGCATCACCATCATGATAAAGAGCACGGGCATGACGAACATGGACACTGCGAATGTCATGGACATGAAGAATGCGGCGGCCATAAGTCACATGACGAACAGGAGCATGGACACTGTGAATGTCATGGACGCGACGGTCATGCACATAACGGACATGAACACGGGCATGACGAACACGGACACTGCGAATGTCATACACATGAGCACGAAAAGTGTCATGGACATGAACATGAGCACGAAGAGTGTCACGGACATGGACATCATCATGCAGATGAGATTTTTACTAGCTGGGGAAAAGAAACTCCGCATAAATATGACAGGGCTGTGATTGAACATGCATTGAAAGTACTTTCTGAGACGGAGGATTATGGAACGGTGCTGCGTGCCAAAGGGATGGTTGAGGCAGCGGACGGGACATGGATTTATTTTGATATGGTGCCGGGGGAATATGAGCTGCGGGAAGGACAGCCGGAGTATACCGGGCGGTTGTGTGTGATTGGCTGCAACCTGGCGCAGGACCGGCTGCTGGAATTGTTTGAACTAGTTTAATTCCAGGCAGGGAAAGGAAGCAAAACGATGGAGGAAATTCCAGTATATTTATTTACCGGTTTTATGGACAGCGGAAAGACCTCGCTGATCCATGAGACGTTATATGATAACGAATTTGGCAAGGATGCACGCAATCTGGTGATCTGCTGTGAAGACGGCGATGTGGAGTATGATGAGGCAAAGCTTAGGACGGTTACAGGCAGTCTTGCCATGATCGAAGAGCAGGCGGAGCTGACAGAAGAAAAGCTGGAACAGTTAAATGAAACGTACCATCCGCAGCAGGTATTTATTGAGTATAACGGGACGTGGGAGGTCGCTCCGATCCTGGAAATGAAGCTTCCTGCCGGATGGGAGATTGTGCAGTCACTGGCGACGGTGGATGCGGATACGTTTGAGATGTATCTTGCCAATATGCGGGCGATGATGATGGAGCAGCTATTTTCTGTGGATGTTGTGATTTTCAACCGCTGTGATGATGATACGCCAAGAGGGAAGTTCCGCAGGACGGTCAAGGCATTAAACCGCAGGGCGCAGATCGTCTATGAGCGTAAAGACGGGACGATTGACGACCGCGATATGGAAGAACTGCCGTTTGACGTCAGCGCATCCCTGATCGAGCTTTCCGACGCGGATTATGGGATCTGGTATCTGGATGCGATGGATCATCCGAAAAAATACGAGGGAAAGAAAGTGCGTTTTCTGGCGCTTGTATATCGCCCAGAGCATAAGATGAAGCGGGGCGTGTTTGTACCAGGGCGTTTTGCGATGACCTGCTGTGAGGCGGATATTCAGTTTATTGGATTTAAATGTAAATATGACCGGGCGGATGAGATTGCACACCGCTCCTGGATCGATCTGACCGCAGAGGTAAAATATGAGTTTGCTATGGAATACAGGGGCAAAGGGCCGGTGCTGTATCCGGTTTCTATAAAACCGGCAGAAAAGCCGGAGGATGAGCTTGTATATTTTTCATAGAAGGTTGCTATGCCATACAGGAGAAAAGGATAAGATGGAGGTTGAGTATGTTTTCAATCGTAAAAAAAGAGTTGTTGGCAGATAAGATTTATCTGATGGTGGTCAAAGCGCCGCGTGTCGCAAAGTCGTGCCTGCCTGGACAGTTTGTCATTGTCAAGATGGACGAGGAAGGTGAGCGCATCCCGCTCACCATCTGCGATTATGACCGCGCAGAAGGGACGGTAACGATCGTATTTCAGACCGTCGGGTATTCGACTGAGCGGATGGAGAAGTTAAATGTCGGCGACAGCTTCCGCGATTTTGTAGGCCCGCTTGGATGTGCGTCCGAGATTTGCGAAGAGAAAAATCTGGAAGAAACTAAGAAAAAGCATATCGTATTTATTGCAGGCGGGGTAGGAACGGCGCCGGTCTATCCGCAGGTCAAATGGCTGAAAGAGCATGGCGTGGACTGTGACGTCATAATGGGCGCGCGCAATAAGGAGCTGTTGTTTTACGTAGAGGAAATGCGTGCGGTTGCTGCAAACCTGTACGTGACGACAGACGATGGTACATATGGATTTCATGGCATGGGCACAGACCAGCTAAAGGCGCTGGTGGAGGAAGGAAAAGTATACGACCACTGCGTTGCGATCGGGCCGATGATTATGATGAAATTTGTCAGCCTTTTGACAAAAGAACTGGAAATCCCAACGATTGTATCGATGAATCCGATTATGGTGGACGGTACTGGAATGTGCGGCGCGTGCCGCCTGATCGTCGGTGGAAAAGTAAAGTTTGCATGTGTGGACGGACCGGAATTTGACGGGCACCAGGTGGATTTTGACCTGGCTATGAAGCGCCAGCAGCAGTACAAGACACAGGAAGGAAGAGCAATGCTTAAGCTTACGGAGGGGGATACCCATCATGGCGGATGCGGAAATTGCGGAGGTGACAACGAATGAATGTAATGAAAAGAGTACCGATCAAGGAGCAGGAGCCGCACGTTCGTGCAGCAAATTTTGAAGAAGTGTGCCTGGGATATTCCAAGGAAGAGGCGATGGAAGAAGCTGCCAGGTGCTTAAACTGCAAAAATGCGCAGTGCGTGAAAGGATGCCCGGTAGGTATTGATATCCCGGCATTTATTCAGCAGGTAAAGGAAGGAAATATTGAAAAATCCTATCAGGTGATTGCAGAATCTTCCGCGCTTCCGGCTGTCTGCGGCAGAGTCTGTCCGCAGGAATCTCAGTGTGAAGGCAAATGTATCCGCGGCATGAAAGGAGAACCGGTATCGATCGGCAAACTGGAACGCTTTGCGGCTGACTGGGCAGGGCAAAACGGCATTAAACCAGCGCCTGCTGCACAGAAAAACGGCAGAAAAGTCGCAGTGATCGGCTCTGGCCCTGCCGGGCTGACCTGCGCGGGGGATCTGGCAAGGCTTGGCTATGACGTAACGATCTTTGAAGCACTGCACGAAGCCGGCGGCGTACTTGTATACGGTATCCCGGAATTTCGTCTGCCAAAAGAACGCGTTGTGGCACAGGAAGTGGAAAACGTAAAATCACTCGGTGTTAAAATCGAGACAAACGTTGTGATCGGAAAAGCGGTAACGATTGACGAATTAATGGAAGAAGAAGGATTTGAAGCCGTGTTTATCGGTTCTGGCGCAGGGCTTCCAAAATTTATGGGCATTCCTGGCGAGCAGGCAAACGGCGTATTTTCCGCAAATGAGTTTTTAACGCGCAACAACCTGATGAAATCGTTTAAAGATTATGACACACCGATTTCCGAGGGCAAGAAGGTCGTCGTAGTCGGCGGCGGCAACGTGGCAATGGATGCGGCAAGGACAGCACTGCGTCTGGGCGCAGAAGTACATATCGTTTACCGCAGAAGTGAAGCAGAGCTTCCTGCAAGGGTAGAAGAAGTGCACCATGCCAAAGAGGAAGGCATTATTTTTGACCTGCTGCAAAACCCGCAGGAAATTCTTGTGGATGAAAACGGCTGGGTCAAAGGCATCCGCATTATTAAAATGGAACTTGGAGAACCAGATGAATCCGGCAGAAGAAGGCCGGTAGAAGTCCCTGGCTCCGAATACGAGATCGCATGTGACACAGTGATTATGTCTCTTGGCACGTCACCAAATCCGCTGATCTCTTCCACAACAAGCGGGCTGGATACAAACCGCTGGCAGTGTATTGTGGCAGAAGAAGAAAACGGACAGACATCCAAACCAGGCGTATTTGCCGGCGGAGATGCCGTTACCGGCGCAGCTACTGTGATTCTTGCAATGGGAGCGGGAAAGGCAGCGGCGAAAGGGATTCATGAATATTTGACAAATAAATAACAATTAAAAAACAGCCGGGAGAGGAGCTTGGCACGCTCCTCTCCCGGTCGTTTTTCTCTAACGCCCTGACAATGTCCGCTTATAAAGCGGTGCCTTCTGTCAGGACAGGATCTATATTCAGCTTATAGGCTATTCCATAAGATACCACTGCGTCAGACCCATAAATGCTGATATAAAGATCTTATTCTTTTTTGATAAATCGACAGAAAGGACGGTACGCTGCTCCTGTGGGATTTTCAGCATATCCATAGCTTCTTGGGCAGACCACCCGGTACCGTCCATCAGGTTTTTAACCGCAAGCAGCCTGGCTTTCTGCCACCCCTCCTGTAATCCTTCTTGGCGTCCTTCTTCTTTGAACATCTCCATAGTTTCCGCTTCATTATATTCAGTCAGGCACATATCTTTCACCTCCGCCCTGTTTGCAGTAATATATTGATATCATCGATGGCATGGTCTATGGCATGGCTGACCCCTGCCGGCGGCTGATGCCCGCTTGTTTTGCTTGCAGCCAGGTTTTTTCTTGTCTGCTCGATAAACCATGCATATTCTCCAAGCGGCTTGCATTCCGAAAGCATTTTATTGTTATGCCCATAGTTAATATTGACCATCCGTACTCTTACTTCAATATCCTGGCTGGCTTCCTGAAAGATTTGTTCCGCCTGGGCAGATATTTCTGCCGCATCTGGCGGGGCTGCATTTTTATGGTGCCTGCGCAGGATGTTCTGGCGAATGAGTTTATTTTATCATGAAACGAAACAGACTGCAAGCTGTGCGAGTACCATATAAATAGTTCGTTTTGCAAAATATGCGTTTGGTAACAGATATTTGCGTGTTATGGGTGGGGGAAAAGGAGAAAGAAAATGACGAGCCATTTCTGTAGACTTTTCTGCAATAGATACAAGATTGACCAGAATTTCGGATTGTGAAAAACATAACTTTTTGTTAGGAATTGTTATCTCAAAACTGTTCTGTTAGTACTTTTTTATATTATAAATAATGCCTGTAAGTATTCTATTCGGTTTTTCGAAATTTTGCAACCCTAATCATAAATTTTGTAATTAATCTACAATCTTTTATCTTTTAAACTTCCAAAAAATATAGAAATGCTACAAAAAATAAGCATTTATCGACAGCAGCGATGTATTTGGTGTAGTTTTGTACATTTATTGCGGTTTCTTATTTTGCTGATTTTATATTAAAACCGCGCAGCCCTTGTCTGGTACGGATTTGCTCTATCATACTACATATAAAATTCATAACAATTCCTAACAAAAAGTTATGCATTTATATTGTAGTCAAATGATTGTCAACGGAAAGGCAGGGACATGCACGGGTTGGATTATGTAAAAATGGGGGCGAGAATCCGTCAGCTTCGGAAAGCAAAAGGCTGGTCACAGGACAGGCTTGCAAAACAATGCGGCATCAGCCTGAACTTTATGGGGCATATCGAACGCGGTACAAGGAAGATGAGCATGGATACGTTTGTCAGCCTGTGCAGGGAGCTGGAAACAGATGCAGACGCGCTGCTCTGGGGCACGGCACAGCCTTTTGGGACGGCGGCTCAGGGGATGTGGGGACGGCGGGAGCAAACCGATGATGACAGCTATGAGATGTATATTCAGATTATGAAATCAGTAGCGGACATTATCAAAAGCAAAAACTGCTGAAAAGGAAAAACTATGAAAGTGATACAACTGTTTAAAATCTACTGGCCGGACAATGGCGGCGGGATTGCGAAAGTGATGGAAAGCATTGCGGAATGCCTGCCAGGATGGCAGCATGAGGTGATTGTATGCCAGGGGAGCAGACAGAAAAAGCGCAGGACGCAAATATACCGCGGCGTGCTGGTACGCAGATGCAGGCAGTTGTTTACCGCTGCATCGACGCCGGTTTCACTTGATTTTTTGCGCCAGGTAAAAAAATATACGAAGGACGCGGATATCGTGATCTATCATTTTCCGTATCCGATGGCAGACCTTGCCGTACTGCTAGGGCTGCCTGCGGGCAGGCTCGTCGTATGGTGGCACTGCGGGTTTGAAAAATATGCATGGCTGGCGCCGCTTTACCGCCCGTTTGCATGGCACACGCTGAAAAAAGCAGATCTGATTCTTGTGTCAGCGAAAGGGAATGTGAAAAACTCCAGGCTGCTCAGACAGTTTGAGAAAAAGTGCAGAGTGATACCTTTTTGTGTCAGCGACACATATTTGCAAAAAGGAAGCGCATATGCAGCGGGCATAGAAAAAGCGCAGGAATCAGGCGAAAACCAGAAAAAAACGATTCGCATCCTGTTTATAGGCAGGCTGGTCTGGTATAAAGGCTGCGATGTTCTGCTCAAAGCGTTTCAAAGTATGAAGCAGAAAAACTGCCGTCTGATTTTAATCGGCAGCGGTGTGCTGGAAATGGAATTAAGGCAGCTTGCCGCTTCGCTTGGGCTTACGCATGTGGAATTTATGGGCAGGGTGTCGGAAAAAGAAAAAATGCGCCAGATTGAGATGTGCGACTTTTTGGTGCTGCCGTCTGTTTCAAAGGCGGAAGCATTTGCGGTAGTCCAGATTGAAGCGATGGCTTTTGGGAAGCCTGTCATTAATACGGCTTTGCCAAGCGGCGTACCGGATGTCAGCATTGACGGAGTGACGGGGATTACGGTAAAGCCAAAAAGCGTGCGCGGGCTTGCCAGGGCGATGGATACCCTCGCGGAGGATGAGGAGCTGCGCAGGATGTATGGAAGCAATGCGCTGCAAAGAGTACAGGAAAAGTATACGCAGCAGAAAATGGGAGAAAGGTATCGGGAAATTTTTGAAAAGAAAGTAAAGGAAACATACAGGGGATTATGCTGGAAAGAATAAAAGAAATATATGCTTACCGTGAAATGACAGCTTCACTTGTAAGAAGGGACTTAAAAGGAAGATACAAAGGCTCCGTCCTTGGATTTTTGTGGACGTTTTTAAATCCGCTGCTGCAACTGGCGGTGTATACAATGGTATTTTCCACGATTATGCGGTCAGGTATTGAGGATTACTATTTGTTTTTGTTTGTGGCGCTGATTCCGTGGATTTTCTTCAGCACATCGTTAACAGGTGGTGCAGGCTGCATTTTGTCACAGCAGGATATGGTCAAAAAGATTTATTTTCCAAGGGAGGTACTGCCGTTTTCTTATGTACTGAGCCAGTTTGTCAATATGCTGTTAAGCTTTCTCGTCGTGTTTGCCGTATTGGCATTTGCCAGGTATCAGGTACAGCCGGCAGCGTTTTTGTGTCTGCCTGTAATTATGCTTGTAGAATTTGTCCTGGCACTTGGATTCACAATGATGATGAGCGCGGTTACTGTCTATATCAGAGATTTGGAATATATTCTTGGCATCGTTACGATGGCATGGCAGTTTTTGACACCGGTCATGTACGATATCGAGCAGGTGCCTGAGCAGGTACGCTGGGTGTTTTGGCTAAATCCGATGACTTATGTAATCAGCGCATACCGGGATGTTTTGTATTACGGGACTGTGCCAAGGCTGGAAACGCTGCTGTCGGCAGCAGTGACCGGGGCGGTAATGCTGGTTGCAGGGTGGTTTGTATTTGCACGCCTGCAAAGGCATTTTGCGGAGGAGCTATAAATGCAGGAAACGAAGGGAAGTGGATACGGCATGAACATTGCATTGGAAGCACAGCTCCTGCTTGGGAAGGAGCGGACAGGGATCGCATGGAATGCGCATAACCTGATTTTAGAGCTTGCCAAAGACCCGGAAAATAAATGTACGCTACAGTATTTTAAAAGCCGCCGTGCCGCTTTGGATACGGACGCCCTGAAAGAATATAAAAAAGCCGGATGCCATGTGGAGTGCTGCCGTTGGTTTTGCTATTCGCTGTACAAGCTGCTTTGGCTCTGGCTGCCGGTGCCATACCGTTTGTTTTTCCATACAAAGCCAGATGTGACACAGTTTTTTAATTTTGCGGTGCCGCCTGGCGTGCGGGGAAAGCGGGTGACGTTTATCCATGATATGGCATATAAAACCTGCCCGCAGACGGTAGACAAAAAAACAAGGATCTGGCTGGAACTTTGCATGAGGACATCGTGCAGACATGCCGATCACATCGTTACTGTATCCACGTTCAGCAAAAAAGAAATTATGCGCCTTCTGCACGTTCCAGAAGGAAAAATAACCGTAATTCCAAATGCAGTCGACCATACAGTCTATCATATGGATTATTCCAAAGACCAGCTTAAAATGGCACGCAGCCGGTATGGAATCAGGGAAGACTATTTTCTATATCTTGGGACGATCGAGCCGCGTAAAAATCTGGAAAGGCTGCTGGATGCATATGCAAGGCTGTGCCGGGAAAAGCCGGATGCGCCGCAGCTTGTGCTTGCAGGCAGGAGAGGGTGGCTGTGCGACGGGATCTACGAAAAGGCACGCAGCCTGCACCTTGGAAACAAAATCCTGTTTACCGGGTATGTCAGGCAGCAGGACAGCCCCATGCTGATGTGCGGGGCGGCAGCATTTGTATTTCCGTCGCTTTACGAAGGCTTTGGGATGCCGCCGTTAGAAGCGATGGCGTGCGGGACGCCGGTGATTACGTCAAATACGACTTCTCTGCCGGAAGTAGCGGGAGACGCTGCTGTTTTGGTCAATCCGAAAAGCAGAAGCGAGATTTATAGGGCGATGAAGCAAATGTTGGAGGACAGCAGCGTCACAGACAGGTGCCGAAAGCGCGGAACAGCGCGGGCAAAGCAGTATACATGGGAAAAGTCAGCGAAAATGCTGTCAGATTTGTATAGAAAATTAGAGACAGGGCTGGAAAATAAGTATGAAACCCGAAAATGTAATTGAAGTAAACAACATTACAAAAAAATTTAAAATCTATCTGGACAAAGGCTACACGCTAAAGGAAAAGACGTTATTTCAAAAAAGGCGAAGATACGAAGAGCGCAGTGTGCTGAACGGTGTCAGCTTTGCGGTGAAACAGGGCGAAGCGGTTGGACTGATCGGGCATAATGGCTGCGGCAAGAGCACGACACTGAAATTATTGACAAAAATCATGTATCCCGACAGCGGGGCAATCAAGATGCGCGGACGGGTATCCTGCCTGCTCGAATTGGGAGCCGGCTTCCACCCGGATATGAGCGGCCGTGAAAATATTTATATCAACGCGTCGATCTTTGGACTGTCCAGAAAAGAAATTGACCAGCGCGCAGGGGAGATCATCGCGTTTTCGGAGCTGGAGGAATTTATTGACAATCCGGTGCGCACGTATTCTTCCGGCATGTATATGCGCCTTGCCTTTGCGGTTGCCATCCATGTAGACGCGGATATCCTGCTGATCGACGAGATACTTGCGGTAGGCGACGTCTCGTTCCAGTCCAAATGCTTCCGCCGCCTGCATGAGATCAAGCAGGAGGGGACGACGATTGTGCTGGTGTCGCATTCACTGGATCAAATAGAAAAAATCTGCGACCGGACGATCTGGCTGCATGAAGGGCTTGTAAGGGCGGACGGAAAACCGGAGGATGTCCATGTGGCGTATATGGATTATATGATGGAAAAAGAAAAAGGGGCATCACTGCAATGAGCGTATGGATCATAAAAAAAATCAGACATGCAACGGCACGTCTGTGTATCAAGATGCACGCGCCGATTATCCGCCTGCTGAATCAGAAAACAGATGCGGCACAGACAGAAATCGGACATTTGAATGCCGGTATGAAAACCATCCTACAGCAGTTGGAAAACTATGAAAAGCTTTGTGAAAATATACGCAATATCAATCGGCAGTTAGAAGGCTATGAGAAGCTTTGTGAAAATGTACGCAATACGAACCAACAGTTGGATGGCTATGGAAACTTGGTGGAAAACGTACGCAATACGAACCAACAGTTGGAAGGATTTTCAAATCTTGTCGTGGATATAGCAAATATAAAGCAAAATCTGGAGAGTATCGCCGTAAATGTCCGAAACAGCAATGCACAATTAGAACAGATAGACAGTACGCTGGATATGCATGGCGTTAAAATCGCGTCACTGCAAAAGATGGGCGCACAAGACAATACGAAAGCAGCAAACCAGCCAGTCATTTTGGCAGGCAGCGAAGGGCATATAGAGCCAGCCGCCGCATCATATGGCGGCATCGACTATTTTGACTTTGAAAACCATTTTCGCGGTTCCAGGGCGCAGATTAAAAAAAATCAGGAGATCTATCTGAAATATTTTCAGGGCAGGCGCCATGTCTTAGACCTTGGATGCGGCAGAGGGGAATTTTTAGAACTGCTGAAAGAACACGGCATTCAGGCATACGGTGTCGACTTATATGAGGAGTTTATAGCGTTGTGCCAGCAGAAAAAACTTCAGGCGGTACAGGAGGATGCCATTGCGTTTTTGGAACAGACAGAAAAGGCGGACGGGATTTTTGCCGGACAGTTAATTGAACACCTGCCGTTGGAGCAGTTGATCCGGCTGACAGAGCTTGCATATGAAAAACTGGAGCCTGGGGCTTTTCTGATATTGGAAACGCCAAATCCCATGTCGCTTGCGATTTATACCAATTCTTTTTATCTGGATCCGTCGCACAATAAGCCGGTACATCCGCTGACAATGCGGTATTTGCTGGAAAAGGCGGGGTTTTTAGATATTACAGTCATATTTACGGAAAGCAGCAGGCTGCCTGTGCAGATCCCAAAGCTGGATATCGCGCAGGCAGCAGGTATTGCAGAGTTTAACGATGCTATGAAAGAAGTGGAGCGGACACTGTTTGGAAGCCAGGATTATGCCATTATTGCAAAGAAGTGAGGAGAAAAAGATGAATCAGCAAACGACCAGCCAGCAGCCAGTTAATATACAAAAGATTATGGAAGAGATCCGGGCGGAAATAAAGGAAAAAGGCTATACAGCGGATATGCTGAGTTTTTCCGAGATACCGCTTCCTGCTGCCGCAAGTGAGGCTGACACAGCAGATGAAGAAGCTGCTGCACAGGCGATTGGCAGAATGCGCAGGCTGTCCTTTATTGCCTGGCGGCGCCCGGTAAATGCAGGGGTCAAAGGGCTTGTAAAACGGGTGCTGTATAAGCTGTCCGGTTTTATTGCAGCGCCGATGTCCGAAGATCAGACGGCGTTTAACGGTGCGGCGGTATCTGCAATGGAGCAGATTGCAGCCGTACTGAAAGCGCAGCAGGATGAAATACAACGCCTGCAAAAGCACATTTACAATCTCGAAAAGAAAAGCGCACAGCGCAGGAGAAACGGATGAAAGTAATACAGATGCTTACGACGATATCTTATGGCGATGCGGTTGGAAACGATGTGCTTGCACTGCACAGGGTGATTTTGCGGATGGGGTATGAGACAGGCATTTACGCAGAAAATATTGACCTAAGGCTGCCGAAGGATACTGCAAAAAACGTACATTTGATACCGCCGCTAAAAGAAGATGACGTGATAATCTACCATTTATCGACAGGGACAAGGCTTAACTATGAACTGGAAAATTATCCGGGAAGAAAGGTGATTGTTTACCATAATATCACACCGCCCGCATTTTTTGATGGATACAGCTCCAACGCGCTGGAGCTTAGCGCAGACGGGCTGCGCGGGATGGCATACTTAGCGGATACGGCACAGTATTGTCTGGCGGATTCTGCGTTTAATAAGCAGCAGCTTTTGGAGGTAGGATATACATGCAGGATAGATGTGCTGCCGATCCTGATTCCCTTTCGGGATTATGAAAAAAAGCCGGCGCAAAAGATTATAAAAGCCTATGCAGGCGACGGCTATACGAACCTGCTGTTTACTGGAAGAATCGCGCCGAATAAAAGGCAGGAAGACGTTATCCGCACGTTTTATTTTTATAAAAAGTATTACAACGAAAAATCAAGGCTGTTTCTGGTTGGTTCCTATGCGGGAATGGAGCGGTATTACCAAAGGCTTTTGGATTACATAGACAGGCTGGAGTTGGAACAGGTATATTTTACCGGGCATATCCGGTTTGAGGAAATTTTGGCTTATTATCACATTGCGGATGCGTTTGTTTGCATGAGCGAGCACGAGGGGTTTTGCGTACCTCTCATAGAAGCGATGTATTTTAACATTCCGGTCATAGCTTATGATTCCAGCGCGATTGCGGATACATTGGGCGGCAGCGGGTTTTTGACAGCGACGAAAGATCCGCTTGTCAATGCGGGAATTTTAAATCGTATCCTGCAAGACCAGGATCTGCGGGAAACCATGTTAAAAAAACAAGCGCAGCGCCTGCATGATTTTCGCAGCGAGGCAGTAGAAGAAGCGTTTCAAAGCTGCCTAAATTCATTTTTAAGAACAGGAGTCGTGACGTAAGATCATGAAACATAAAATCTGTTTTATCGTACAGCGTTATGGAAAAGAAGTCAACGGGGGAGCGGAGCTGCAATGCCGTGAAATGGCGCAGCGGATGTGCGCGCGGTATCAGGAAGTACATGTACTAACAACAAAAGCGATTGACTATATGACATGGAAGGATGCGTACCAAGCAGACGAGGAAGTGTTAAACGGCGTGCGGGTGCACCGTTTTTCTGTCGCGCATCCAAGAAATCAGGACGAATTTAACGCAATCAATGCAAAATTTTTATCGTCAGGCATTTCAGAAGCAGAAGAGTACGACTGGATGGAAAAGCAAGGGCCCGCGGTTCCTGATCTGATTGCCCGCTTAAAAAAGGAAAAGGACTTTTTTGACGCTTTTATTTTCTTTACGTATCTGTATTACCCTACGGCTATGGGCATTCGTGAGGTACGGGAAAAAGCGATTTTAGTCCCGGAAGCGCATGAAGAGCCGTTTTTAAAAATGAAGCTGTTTGAACACGTATTTCATGCACCGCGTTTTTTCTTTTTTAACACGCCAGAAGAGCAGCGGTTGGTATGCAGGCGCTTTCCTGGCTTGCCTGTTTCCTGTGAAATCGGAGGATTCGGCATCGAGCCGCCTGACGCAACCGATGAGGATGGTTTTAAAAAGAAGTACGGGCTGGATGAATTTTTGCTGTATGTCGGCAGGGTGGATGAAGGAAAGAACTGCCATATTTTATTCCAGTATTTTAAGGAATATAAGAAACGAAACAAAAACAAATTAAAGCTTGTACTGGTCGGAAAGCCTGTAATCCCTGTCCCAAAAGACCCGGATATTGTAAGCCTGGGATTCGTAGAAGAACAGGAAAAATATAACGGGATCGCGGCTGCACAAATGCTTGTCCTGCCGTCTGCATTCGAAAGCCTTTCGATTGTAGTGCTGGAAGCGATGAGCTTATCCGTGCCAGTCGTTGTAAACGGAGCGTGCAGCGTACTGAAAGGACATTGTGAGAAAAGCAACGGTGCGCTCTATTATGAGGACTATTTTGAGTTTGAGGGCGCGGTAAATTATATACGCAGCCATCCTGAGACAGTGTCAGAAATGTGCGCAAATGCGAAAAAATATGTGGAAGCAAATTATAGCTGGGAGCGTATTGAAAATAAGCTAAGCAGTTTAATTGAGCGGCTGTAACCTAAGTACTCCAGCCAACCAGAAAATAAAGTGCTGCACAGTACTCGAATTCCTGACAGGATGGAGGACTAAAAAAATAAAAGTGGATGAGATAAAAATGGATCATAAAAAAATAGGAATCGTCACTCCCTGGTTTGGCATGGAGATACCAGGCGGTGCGGAAGCAGAGATCAGGGGACTAGCGCTGCATCTTGCGCAGGCAGGGGTAAAGCTTGAGATCTTAACGACGTGTGTGAAAGAGTTTTTAAGCGACTGGAGCGTGAATTACCATAAAGAAGGGCTGACTAAAGAGCAGGGAATTCCTGTACGCAGGTTTCGGGTAAGAAAAAGAGATACGGCACAATTTGACCAGGTCAACCGAAAGCTGATGACAGGACAGATGCCTTTGACAAAAGAGGAAGAAGAAACCTATGTCCGTGAGATGATAAACAGCCCCGGACTGTATTCGTATATGGAAGAGCACAAAGAAGAGTATACCGTGTTTGTCTTTATCCCATATATGTTTGGCACAACGTACTACGGAATGCAGGTCTGCCCGGAAAAATCGGTGCTGATTCCCTGCCTGCATGATGAGAGTTATATTTATCTGGAAGTGTTTCAGGAGCTGTTTCCAAAGATTGCCGGAATGGTATTTTTGTCCAAGCCAGAATATGAATTGGCAGATCAGGTTTATGACCTTGGCAATGTAAACACAGAGGTTTTGGGAGCGGGTGTTAATACGGATATTTCTTTTGATGCAAAACGGTTTCGGGAAAAATACCAGATTTTTGATAACTTTTTACTGTATGCCGGGAGAAAAGACGAAGGAAAAAACGTTCATACGCTGCTTCGATATTTTACGGAATATAAAAAGCGAAACGAAGATTCTCTTAAGCTGGTTCTGATTGGAGGAGGCAATATTGAAATTCCAAAAGATGCCGAAGAAGACGTTTATGATCTGGGATTTGTGCCTGTGCAGGATAAATACGATGCTTACGGAGCTGCAATGATGCTTTGCCAGCCTTCGGCAAATGAGAGCTTTTCTATTGTAATAATGGAAAGCTGGCTGTGCGGGCGCCTGGTGCTCGTAAATGCGGATTGTGCGGTTACGAAAAATTTTGTAATGGAAGCAAATGGCGGATTGTATTTCGGGGATTATTTTGAGTTTGAAGGTGTGCTGCACTATATTGTAAGCCATATGAAAACCGCAGACGCTATGGGCAGACAGGGGCAGGAGTATGTCAGAAGCCATTTTTCATGGGATGTGATTGTAAGGAAGTATCGGCGTTTTTTAGAGGGAGGATTTGATGTGAAGCGTAAAAAAATAAGGGGGGGGGTAGAAACTGAAAACAAAGAAGCTCCCTATGGGAGGTTGTGCATCGACCTCAAGCTCCAGAATCATTTATCAAAAGAAAAATTTTGGGAATTTTTATCACAATATGCGTTAGCAGATGCAGATGAAAGGGCGAGGGAAGAATTAAAAAATTATCTGAAAGAAGACTTTCTGAGATTTTGTTATACATTTTCACTTCTTCCAAAAATCGATCAGCCATATGAGGTATTTGAGGTTGGCGGAAACCCTTATTACCTTACGGCGCTTATGAAAAAGTACACGAATTACAAGATTACATGCAGTAATTTTTTTAATGATAAGGATACCACGTTTTATCAGGAAAAGCAGCTTCTGGTCAATGCCGATGGAACAAAGTCTATACCAATGCCATACGTGAATCTGAACATTGAAAAGAACTGGTATAAGGAAAACAGGGATGTAGTATGCTTCTGCGAAGTGGTGGAGCATATGGTGGAATCGCCGGTAAGGGCACTGCTTAATATCAATAAAATGTTAAAAGTACAGGGATATTTGGTAATGTCAACGCCAAATGTGAACCGTCTTGAAAATGTTGCAAGAATGATTGCTGGCGCGAATATCTATGATCCATATTCCGGGTATGGGCAATATGGAAGGCACAACAGGGAATACAATAAGCATGAGTTAGCGCAGATGCTTAGTATGTGCGGATTTGAGATAGAAGTGATGTTTACGTCAAATGTGCATGAGGAATATGCAGGCAATTATTTTGATGTGGAAAAGGTGTTGTCGCTTGTGAAAGAGATCCCAAACCGGGAATTGGATTTGGGACAGTATATTTTTATTCGGGCGAGGAAGGTGAAGGATGTGGAGAAAGTGGAGATACCGGGGTGGTTGTATCGGAGTATGATGCAAGAGCATATTACAGTTGGGAAGAAAGCAGGAACTGAAATTATTTAGAAAATAAGGAATGAAAGATAGAGTTTCTAATGGGAAGACAGGAAATAAGAAGATGGTGTTTGTAAAAAATAAAAAAGAAATGGCAGTATGCATAGGTTTTGTTTTGGCAATCTTAGTGATTCGGTTATGGAATATTGCAGATCTGGATGTACCGATTGTATTTGATGATGAAGTAGGCTATTGGAGCCATGCTGCAAATCTGGCGGGGTTATCTTGGACTGAGACAGAGCCTGCCTGGTATTCTTATGGTTACAGCTTACTTCTTGTACCTTTATTTTGGATTACGCATAATATGTCATATTTGTATCGGATGGCAATCGTTATCAATGCTATCATGGGGATTTTTTGCTTTGTATTTGCCAAGTATATTGTTCAAGAAGTGGATGAGCGTTGCGGAAATATGACGGCAATGATGATATCGTTTACGTCCGTATCTTATTCTGCATATATTTTTCAAGCAAATGTGGCATGGTCAGAGTCGTTTATCTATATGTGGTTTCTATTTGTTGTATGGACGATGCATCGGTATTGTAAATTTCCAACCTGGAAATATACAATACTGCTGTCCTCCGAAGTGGGTTTTTTATATATTATTCATAACCGGTGTATTGCAATTCTGGCAGCTTATTTATTGACTCTGTTTTTTATGGTGATAAAGAAAAAAATGGATGGTAAAAAATTAGCAGCAGTTATTTTCGTATTGGGAATAATCTTTTTTGCTAATTCTATGATTAAAGTTCATATCAGCCAATTAATGTGGGAGGTAAGTGATGGGTTTTCAGGAAATGATATGCTTTCTCAGGGCAGTAAGATAAAAATGCTTTTTCACTTAGAAGGGTGGCGTACCTTACTGCAATCTGCCGCCGGAAAAGTGTGGTATATTCTGTCATCGACATTGATGCTTGCATATGCAGGCATGGTTTTTATTATAAAAAACATGATTTCATATTTAAGAAAAGAAGAGAAGGATGCAAATAATTCGGTTGTTTTCTTTTATATATTTATACTTTTTTCTGTTTGTGGATCGATTGCGCTTACATCGATTGCAGCAACTACGGATGGAATATCTAAAATAGGAAATGTTCGCCTGGATATCTTTTTTTATGGACGTTATAGTGAGGTAATAAGTGGAATTTTAATTTTATTAGGATTCGTGCATTATTTGAGTGTGAGTGATGCAAGAAAAAGAAATATATTCGAACCTGTTATAGGGTTGGCTGTTTATTTGTTTTGCAGCGTTGTATTGTATAATCAAATTGCAGATATAGATAAATTTATTATTAATACGACTTGTGCGCCGGGAATTTATTTTTTTAAAGATTTCTCTGTAATTAAAATTGTCCTGTTAGTGGCAGGCGTTTATGTTGCAATGAATGTGGTTCTAATTTTAATGTCAACGTTTCATACGGATAAGAAGACACTCGTAAAAATTATATATTGCTGTATCATTACAATCTTATTTATAAATGTTAGTAAATGTTCTTATCAGTGTTGCATTAAAGTAAATCAGGATATTCATTCCAGTAGCAGTGATTTGTGTAAAGTATTAAACGAGAACTCCAATTATCCAGTTTATAATATAGTAAAGAATAATTTTTATAAACAGGGAATTAGGACAAGAGCGGTAGAAAGTAAAATCAAGTATGAACTTCCTATAAATTTGACAGAAAACTGTTTTATAGTTGTGGAAGGAGAACGTATCAAAAAGTTTGCAGAAGATTTGTATTATATCACTGCTGTAAGAGATATATGCCTGTTAGGTGTAGGAGATCAGCTTGCTAAAGATCTACAGAAAAAGGGAGTTGCATGTGAGCTATTGGAGCAGGCTGAATATAGCTCTTACAATATGCGTGACGTTGAATTAAAGATAGAAAAAGGAGTTCAGGACATTGAACTTGCACAAAAGGAAGATTTATCCGTGAATGTTATAATACAAAGTAAAAAGAGCGGGGTCATTTTGAATAATGACAAAAGTTACAAACTGTCTTATCACATTTATAAGGAGGGTGGGGAGGAAATATTAAAAGATGGGAAAAGATATGATTTTGGTACATTTGTAAATCAGGAAGTGCTTCAAGCAAATATTGAATCAGATGAATTTAAAGGGACAGGAAATTATATCGTTGAATTTGACCTTGTAGAAGAAGGCGTAGCATGGATGTCTGATTTAAAAGGAAAAACAGCGAAAATAAATGTATCTGTAGTTGACGATTCCATCAGATATACGTATGACATAGAAACAGAAAATTTTATTAAATCAGGATTCCATCCGAAAGAAAATGGATTTGCATGGACTTCTAGTGAGATTGCAGAAATTAGATGTTATCTTGACAAACAGGATTATAATGTACGGTTACAGCAATCTGTTGGCATTCCTCTGGAAGAATTAAATATAGACAGCTATTCCATTGAGGTATTTCTAAATAATGACTATTTGACAACTATGACAGTTAATCGTGAGAATAATGGTAAAGAGCTATGTTTTAAGATCTCAGAAGAACAAATAAGACAAGGAAAAAATATGATTACGTTTAAGAGCCAAATGTGGAGTCCAAAAGAATATGGTGCAAAGGATGAGAGAAAACTTGGATTTGCATTTCATAAAATGATATTTGAAAATGAACAATTTCTAAGTGAAGAAGGGAAATTGGATGCAGAAAAAGATGATAAAAAATAAGAAAATGCTTTTCTGGATACTATGCTATTTTTTCATAAGTTTTTTCATAAGAGGATATTTGAGTGATTTTCCAAAAAAAATGGTCGTTTATCAGGATGAATTGCGTTATCTTGAACTAGCAAGAAGCATCTTTCATGGAAAAGGGCTGATGGTTCATAATTCCCCGCTTGGGTATCAAAAAATACTATATTCTATTGTAATTATGCCGGCATTGTTCTTTCAAAGCCCTGCTATGCAGATACGTGCAATCGGATGGATCAATAGTATGATAATGGCAAGTGCGGTATTTCCAACATATGCATTAGCCAAAAGAATCTTGAAAAAAGAACTATGGATTCACATTGTTTTAGTTGTGTGGATAACATTGCCTGTTTTTACATCGACGGTATATTTTATGAGTGAGGTTTTATTTTTTCCTCTTTCCTTGTGGATTGTATATATAGTGTATTTGCTGATTCAGGAAGATTCTTACAAATTAAGAGTACGGTTAAATATCGTTTTGGGGATTGTATTTTATGCTTCTTATTTGAACAAGGAGATTGCACTTTACTATTTGTTAGCTTATTTGGTCGTTCGCGCAGGCTATATGGTAATGTATCCAAAGGAACGGATAAAAGAATGCTTTTGTCTTGGGAGCATGTTAGCTGCCTTTCTGCTGCTTTTTATTGGAATGAAACTCACCTTTTTTTATGGTATGGGCAATTCCTATAATCAAATGGGGTTAGACGCGATTTTGTCTGTACCGAAATTGATCTATTTGGCATATGGTTTTATTTATGATTTATTGTTTGCGGTTTTGGCTATGGGAGTTTTTACGGTTTTGATTCCAACTGCCAGTATTTATAAACAACAAAATGACAGGCAACGGCAATATATGGTGTTTCTTTTATGTGCCCTTTTGATTGGGTGTGCTGCGATTGCATATACGATTACCGTAAGGGAAGATTATCCAAGAAGGTCACCAAGGCAGCATTTAAGATATTTAGAACCATTGGCTGTTCCGTTTTCTATAGGAATGCTGTCTGTCCTGCATGAACAAAAAGATAAGATTGCGAATGGAATTTTTAAGAGGACAGGAGGATGGCTGGCGCTTTATAGTATAGGCTTTGTCAGCATAATTTATAGTATAGGTTCAGGGCCTTGCGTGGATCATTCTGTATTAAAATATTACAGTTATATACTTGGCTTTTTAAAGCCACATGCATTGATGGAATTAAATGTAGACTGGCAAATGCTGCTTGTAAGAGAATTATTTGTATTCCTATGGTTTTTCTTGTTTTGGCTGTTTTGCAAGCATCAAAAGAAGTTTACAGTTTTGATGGTTGCAGGTTTGGTGGGATTAAATATTGTGAATAGTACGCTGGCATATAAAATAGCAGTTCAGAATTATAGGATCACAAGCGATACGAGACAGGAAATGGTCGAAGCAAGTAAGATATTGAATCATTTAGAAGGAAATATACTTCTGATTACAGATGATTTGAGTGGAGATGGGACAAGATTATTTGATACGTATATTGACCATGCAAGTTTCTATCGAACAAATCTTGCATCCTTAATTTCAAAAGGATTTTTAGAAGATGGCGTAGTAGATTTGAGCAATGAATATACATCAGATATTATTGTTCAAAATTCTGGATTGGATCAGGTTCATTGGGTGATAGCGCCGAAGAATATTTCATTAAAAAAAGGCAGTTTTTTAAAAGCAGAGGATTTTCCATTGAAGGATTACAGAATATATCAAAACAAAGATTCAGAAAAAATATATGTAGAAACGATGTTTCCATTAACGGCACAGACAAATAGTATTTCTGCGGAAGATCGTATTTTTTTCAGTGATTTGGAGAACGGACAGTATCTGTCGCAGGAATCAAATCAGACGATCGTCTATCATCCGGCAGTATTTATTAAAAAAGGACGGTACAGGATTGCAGTAAATTATCAATATTTGGATGAAAATAATGAAAATCAAGGACAAGTAATTGGAAAGTTGGAGCTTGGAAATGCTACAGCAGAAAAGCTCGTGCAGGCAGAGCTGGTTTCAGGCAGCAATCAGGTTTTGCTAGATCAGATCGATATTCAGGATAACCTATGGCAGGGTGAATTTAGAATATTTGCTTATGTTAAAGGAGTGAAATTCGAAAATTGTATCATTGAGCGGATAGAATAATTTAATAAGTTCCTTATAAAGGAGATGCAGGAAAAAATGGATAAAATAGCAGTATTAATCCCCTGTTATAATGAAGCGAAAACAATCGGAAAGGTCATACGTGATTTTAAACGAGAACTTCCACAAGCAAAGATATATGTATATGACAATAATTCAAGGGATGGCACCGATAAGATTGCAAAGCAGGAGGGCGCAGTCGTACGTTATGAATACCAGCAGGGCAAGGGTAATGTAATTCGCAGGATGTTTTCTGAAATAGATGCTGAGTGTTACATCCTGGTTGACGGAGACGATACTTATCCAGCAGAAGCAGCAAAGGAAATGACAGATAAAGTTGCATTCAGATATGCAGATATGGTTGTTGGAGACAGATTATCTTCTACGTATTTCAAAGAGAATGAACGACCCTTTCATAATATGGGAAATACGGTTGTACGGGCTGCCATCCATATATTGTTTCACCAGGACATTAAAGATATTATGACAGGATACAGGGCTTTTTCTTATCGTTTTGTGAAAACTTTTCCAGTGCTTTCCAAAGGATTTGAGATTGAGACAGAAATGAGCATACATGCGATAGACAAGAATTTACTTGTTGAAAATGTAGTGGTGGATTATAGAAACCGCCCAGATGGAAGTATTTCAAAATTAAATACATATTCAGATGGAGCCAAAGTTTTATATACCATTCTAAAATTGTTTCGCATTTACAGGCCGATGCATTTTTTTGGGTGTCTGGCGGTTATTTTAACATTATTGAGTGCTTATTTTGTAATACCAGTATTAATTACTTATATGAAAACAGGCTTAGTTCCTGATTTTCCAACTTTAATTGTATGTGGTTTTGCATTTATGGCTGCGATTCAGTCATTTTTTTCAGGACTGATCTTAAAGACAATTTATCAAAAACAGCGACAGGATTTTGAAATAGAATTATATCGGGTTTCAAAAAACCGGAACGAAAGAATGGATACAGGGAGTTGCAAATGAAAGAAAAGATTAAGCTGATTATTCAAATTCCATGCTACAACGAAGCTGAAACACTGGAGATTGCATTGAATGAACTTCCAAGGCAGATC